>Ga0310690_10000187_pt1 | contig 147511 bp, 132 predicted proteins | sample AusTroGonzalo_MG_2_FD_207661 | JGI IMG/M metagenome (GOLD analysis project Ga0310690, IMG submission 207661) | Bovine rumen microbial communities from tropical cattle in Woodstock, Queensland, Australia - Gonzalo_04 (v2) (version 2) | ecosystem: Host-associated > Mammals > Digestive system >...
TCTCCCAAGGTCTTCCTCCTTTGGGATGCGTGATGCAGGGCAAACTCCCGCAACTCCATTAATTCTAATTCTTCTGTCTTATCCATTTTTTCCGTCTTTTTTATTCAACGTTTTTCAGGGTAAGACACGTTTTTTACTCCCGTTCTCTCTGTAAAACTAACTGTAACAACTGTAACAACTGCAACAGCAGCCATTTTAACTCATGACTAAATGACTGCAAAGGCGAATTCACTGTTCACCTTTTTTGAGCTAAAAGCTTGCAGAATCCAGAATTTTTGTTTATCTTTGCAGGCGTAAAACAAAAATGCGAATGAGCTTTATTAATCCTTGTAACTATCTGTATTTCTGAATGATACAACATACAGATAGACATTAAACCTCATTCAACACCATAACATCTTCATACACAATACATTAAAGGCTATAAATCCATACCAAGCCTATAGCAACGCTATACCAAGCCTATAGGCGCTCTGAGGTAACTTTAAGGTAACTCTGAGTTAGCTCTGTGATTCCTCTGAGGTACCATGCTGACAGCCTCTTCGAAACAGACAGCAAACTTACGGATTACGGCATCAGCTCATCTTTCGTTCCCATCAGCATCCTAATCCATCCTATAGGAAATAAGATTAAGAAACACACAGCGAACCAGAACCAGAACGACTTGCCGCGCCGCCTGGCCACCAAGCCCCCGATGACGGCCTGGAGGATGTAAGCAATCGCTACGAGAATGATGATTAATGTTTCTGACATTCCAATTTCAACTTATAATTTTCAATTATCAACTCTCAACTCTAAACTCTCAACTCTAAACTCTAAACTACTTCCTCTTCCTCCCACTCTTCTTCAAGGCCTCCGCGATAATCCACTGCAACTGCCCGTTGACGGAACGGAACTCGTCGGCAGCCCAACGCTCCACTGCCTCCATCGTTTCTGAGTCGACGCGGAGCAGGAAGGTCTTGTTGTTCGTACTATTGTCTTTTTCCTTTGCCATATCCTTACCTCTCTAATGCTTCGCCTAAGGTCATGTCACAAAGATGCTCCTTGGCGATGTGTTTGTCATAGGTCCAGATGCACAGGATGACCACCGCCATCACGATGAAGCCTGCCAGACCCGGTATGCCGTTCAGGAAGTCGTTGCCGCCGAGGATGAAATAGATGACCATACCACTGACAGCATTGATGGTGCCGTGCATGATGGCCGCTGGTATCATCGACTTGGTCTTTAGAACAAAATACAACTCTATGACTCCCAGCAAGACACAAAACACTACCATCAGCAACACGCCCCATCGAGGCTCGTTAGGGTAGTTGTGACCCATCAGAATCAATGGGGCGTGCCAGATACCCCACACGATGCCGATGAACAAGGCCGCTTTCCAGAACTTCACCTCACTCAGAGCTCCTACAAGGTAATTGCGCCAGCCATATTCCTCGCCGAAAGCAGCAATTGCATTGACGGTAATGCCCGCAATAAGCCCGCTGAAGATGGTGGAAATAATCAGCAGATAGGACGGAAACTTGCCCATCTGTTCGCGTACCAAGTCTTGTTGTTCCTCTGGAACATGGTATTGGTTGATGAGCTGCTCTGAATTGTACTGCACTTCCACACCCGGCATCCAGCCGTTGACGAAAATGCAGGCCAAAGTCATCACCACAGGTAACAGCCATGCGACCACCCAAGGCCAGGAAACCTTGAAATTGACCAAGCCCGTGTGATTGAACTTCTCTTTGTTGATGGCTTGCAGCACAAGAACTGTAAGCATAGGGAAGAACATATACAGAACGCTAAAACCCATTAATCCTTTGGGAGTTTCGGCTCCCATGCCGAAGCCCCAATGGGCCACAGCGGCCATTGCCCAACTGAACAGGCAGACTGCAATTGAAAATCTGATGGCTTTTTTCATTGCTATTCAGTTTTTTGTTGTTTCACTTTAGAAATCATTTCAATGGTTTCCTCCTCTGTGGCGCAATTGAGATAATACAATTTGCCATCAACAGTACGCACCTCAAGCACAGGACCGCCATCTTCGCAGAGGAACAGCATACAGTTCTCGCCACCTTTCAGGCGGAAATGCCCGATGCTGACCTTATCGGTAGAGAGACCGTTGGTACGGAGAGAAATGTTGGGCCAATAGTTCAATACGGTAGTCGTCGCAATATCGGCCATAGGAATAGAGGCACTGTATCCGCTGCCTTTGGCTGTGATATACGCTTCCGTCACTTCAACCGTTGCCGGCTTGCTGCCTTTGAAGAAGAAAAACAGTATAACGGCAAAAGACACAGCGGTAATAATGATAGCTATCCAATTTTTCCTCCTCTCTTTCTTGCCTTCCTCCCCTTGCAGGCCAGCATCATATCTCTTGCTGAGTATCAAGCTGGCGACCACAGCAGCAAAAACCGCCACTAATTCCATCACCAAGTGAAAGCCCATAGGCAGATGCGCCAGCGTGAAAATACCGCCAAGAAGCGCTATCGCCCCGCCGCTAATGAGGAACACATTGCGAAAAGCATGTTTCAGGCCGTCCAAATCGACTTTGGCCAACCGTTTCTTCGACATCGTGTTCACGCCCGAAATCAGCATTGGGTTACGATAGACCGCCCAACCCGAAAGCATGAGGATTACACCCATTATTAAATCTATCCAAAACATAATATTATCTGTTTTTCAATACTATAGACAAAAACACTACCACAGCAACTAATACCACCGTAACAACGACGGCAGTAATCTTAGCCGCTTTATTCATGTAAAGGCTGTAATACCCCTCGCCGTTCTCGTCGCGACCGAAACCGTTGTATCTCCGCATGGCAATCACCAAGGGCACCATCATGGCTGTGCAAACCGCCCCCATCACAATGCCTCCGGTATTGTCGTCAATGACCTTGAAAGCCGAGAGCAAGCCTGCGACAATCAACAGGCCTCCCCCTACCCCAAGGGTGAGGGCGACCGCACGTTTCAGTCCCTCGATGTCAACCAAGGCCTTCCGCTCAGGCGGCATGTCGCCATAGGGATTAATCCAGTTGGGATTGCGGTAAATCGCCCAACCGAGAAGAATCAATATTAAACCTGATATGACAAAGTAATATACCATAGTCGATTAATTTAAAAACTTATAAACCACCAATAGAACAAACCCGATTACGAAAGTAACAAAACCAGCCTTGCTAAACTCTCTTGTAAAACGCCATTTGGCGATAACCAGCACTAAGCAAAGACCCAAACCGGCAATCCACATAGCAAGAAATGATTCTATGTGAAAGATGATTTCAAGCAATGCAGCCAAAACCCAAGCGAGTCCAGTAGATAAATAATTGACCATAAAGAACTTCTGCATACCGGCCTCGTATTCAGCACCTCGCTGCTCTGCCATCACCCTTCTCATACCACTGTCTTTCTCGGGATGCCGCATCACCCGTATGGCAAACCATACCGGTACGGCAACCACGACAAGCAGCAAGAGAATCGCTAATATTATCAATAGTGGTTTAACAGTCATTTTTGTAAGTTTTCAATTTTACTACTCAATTGCTCAATAAGCGTATCGGTTTCTTCTGTCGTTTTGCGGTTGACGAGAATCATGCCGTTGCGGGTATAAAGCATCAAGTAAGGTGCCTCTTTCCCTAACAAGTAGAACTTGGCATCCGAACCGTCCTTCAGGCGAAACTCGCCTTTTTTGCTACCGCCAAAGCTGTAGCCCGCCTTGCAATACTTGGTTTTCGGCAATTCAGTGACAACCTTAACGGAATCAATGCTTTCATAATACACAGTCATGCCATAGTCGCCTTCTATGGAAAGCATTTCGGACCCCACTTCAACTTTGCTTTCTTTATACGACAGAGACCATCCAATCACCACGCCAAAAATCACAACAGCGAAAAGCACCCATTTCCATGCCTCAATTTTTCCAGTGACTCTTTGCTTGGCATATAGGAACATGCCCCCTGAAACGATGGTCGCAAACAGCATAAAATAAGCAACATTGATGCCGAAAGCCAATCCTATCACCCCAGGAAGGATAAACAACACTCCCGTCACGAGATAGTTGATGAAATAAAGTCGCTGTAATTCAGGGTTATCAGCCAATTCAACATAGTATTTGGACTTCCAGCCTTTTGCAGAAAACGGTTCTCGATTCCAAAGCGAAACGAGTCGAAAAGGCTTCCTGATGCGGACCCTATCGGGAATATACCTAATACGGAATGCATTCAGTATCAGACCAATGCCTATTATTATACTGATGAGGTTGCTCATTGTTGTTGCTTTGTCAAAACCATTGTAGAGACGCAATCATTGCGTCTCTACCAATTCCAAATCAATACAACGACCCCGTATTCACCACGGGTTGTGCCGATTCGTCGGCGCAGAGCACCACCATGAGGTTGCTTACCATAGCGGCCTTGCGTTCCTCGTCCAGTTCGACGACGCCTTCGTCCTTCAGTTTGTCCAAAGCCATCTTGACCATCGAGACCGCGCCTTCCACAATCTTCTCACGAGCGGAGATGATGGCGGCAGCCTGCTGACGGCGCAGCATCACAGCGGCAATTTCAGGCGAATAGGCCAGATAGTTGATGCGGGCTTCAAGCACTTCCAAGCCAGACATCGTGAGACGCTCGTTCAGCTTGGAGAGCAGCACATCGTTGATTTCCTTACCACCAGCCCTAAGCGTCAGTTCGCCGCCTTCGGCTTCATTCTCGTCGTAGGCATACATGCCCGCCACTTCACGGAGAGCAGCATCGCTCTGCACCTGAATAAAGCTCTCGAAAGCACGCATACGGTTGGAGACCGTCACGGGGGCCGTACCTGAGCCACCGCCCGCCATCGTCTGCGAGTCAATCTCAAACATGGCCTTGTAGGTGTCTTTCAACTTCCAGACGAGGATTTGCCCAATCATAATCGGGTTACCCGTCTTGTCGTTCACCTTAATATTATCGGGATTGAGGTTGCGGGCACGCAGCGAGACCTTCTTGGAGGTCATCAGGAAGTTGACCCAGTAGAAGCCCGTCTGAGTGAACGTGCCTTTGTACTTGCCGAAGAATAGCATCACCATAGCCTCATTGGGCTCCAGCTTGCGGAAGCCGATGGGCAGGATGCAGGCTAACAACAAGCCGATGACAGAGAAAAGCGGCGTGCCAATCTCCTCGTTTGCAAATGAGACCAAGCCCCAAACGCTCAATGCGATGATGGCGATTTCGATAAACAATGCGACGAATCCATTCATCGCAAGACCCTTGAATTCAAATTCTTTCGTTTCCATATCTGATATTATTTTGATATTGTTTTGATGAAGCAAAAATACAATAATTTTGGAACATGCAAGAAAAAAATGCACTTTTTTGAAAAAAATCCGTCAGTATGCCTTATCTTTGCAGTGACAAATCTAAAACACAGTCAATATGAAGAAATTAGCATTTTTATGGGCTTTTATCGCGCTGATGGCGACAAGTTGCTCATCCTTGAAAGTAGTGGACCAGAATGCAGCTGCCAATGCCGGTGCGGCTGCCCTGCAGGCCTTAACCATCAGCGACTCGCAAGTCAAAGAGTTGTGCAGCCAATATATGGTGGAGACCGATGGACAAAACACTATCCTGCCTGCCGACAACAGCTACACACAACGTCTTAACAGCATTATGTCCCGTTTCCATAACATCAGCGACTTGAATCTGAACTATAAGGTCTACCAGTCGAGCACGGTGAACGCATTCGCCAGTGGTGATGGTAGTGTGCGTGTCTATACCGGGCTTATGGATGTGATGAATGACGACGAGGTGTTTGCCGTCATCGGGCATGAGTTGGGACACCTTATTAATAAAGATGTCCGCGATGCCTATCGCGCTGCTTATTTGATTGTGGCTGCCCGTTATGGTATAGCCTCTGTCAATACTACTGCAGGAGCCCTCTCTACAGGTTTCCTCGGCGACCTTGGGCAGCAATTGGCTCAAAATGCCTACTCGCGCAAACAGGAGACCCAAGCCGACGAGACAGCTTTCCAATTCTGCATTCAAAATGGTGTTGACCCCTACGCCATGTATCATGCACTCAATGTCTTAATCAGTCTTGAAGGCAACAGTGGCTCGCAAGGCAAATTGGCCGAACTGATGTCGACCCATCCCAACACACAGAAACGCGCCACCCACATCAAGGAGATGTGCGAGGCAGCTGGCTATAAGATGACTACACCTGGAGGTACAACTGGCGGATCAAAACCCTCTGGAACGACTAAACCAAAAACGGTAAACACCGGACAGAACAGCGGCAACAACAATAGCGGTAATAACGGAGGCAATACCAACAGTGGTAGTGGAACCAAACCCATTAAAGTAAAGAAAGGCTAACAATAGGATTTAGCAAGAGCCTTGAACTTCGCGCCACGTTCCTCGAAGTTCTTGTATTGGTCATAACTGGCGGCAGCTGGCGAAAGCAGGCAGAGGTCGCCAGTTTTGGCATATTTGGCTATGTAGGCAAAGGCTTCTTCCAGGTTGTGATAATAGTATAAGGTCGGCCCTTCTATTAATTTCATCATCCTCTCCCCTGCCTTGCCTGTAAACAGCAAATGTGGTATAGGGTTCTTCTTGAGGTAGTCCACCAAAGGGCTATAATCTATCCCACGGTCAAAGCCGCCCAACAGCAGGAAGTCGACATGCACCAAGGCTTTACAGGCTTCAATAGTGGCCTGAGGAATGGTGGAGATGCTGTCGTTGTAGAAAGAAACGCCGCCAAAGGTTCCCACAGGCTCCAAGCGATGCTCAAGAGGCTTGAACGTATATAAATAAGGTATCAATTCGCGACAATCCGTGTTGTCATAAGCATAGCAAGCCAACAATGCCGCTTTGACATTCAAGAGATTATGTTCACCTTTGAGGGGCAATGCGGTTTCGTCGACAAACTCGCTGATATCAAATAAAGAGAACACGATATTGTTGACGAACAGATGCCAGGCATCATCCAATAGGGACTCGTGGATGACGGCAATATCATCCTCTCCCATGTGGCGCATGATGTTGAGTTTAGCGGATTTGTAGCGCAGCATCGACCCAAAATGGTCAAGATGTTCCTCAAACACATTGAGCAGCACACCCACACGGGGACTGTTGTGGACATATTCCAGTTGATGTGCCGAGAGTTCATATACCACGATGCTCTCCGGCTTGATGTCTTCCATCACATCGAAACAAGGGATGCCGATATTGCCCGTAAGTATCGCATCGCGTCCAGAAGACTTCAGCAAATGATAAATCAGGCTCGTAGTGGTGCTTTTGCCCTTAGTGCCTGTGATACCTATGGTTTGATGATGGAACTGGCTGAGGAACAAGTCAGTCTGTGAGGTAATCTCCACTCCCTTAGTGTCGAAATCCTTCAAGGAAATGCCTGGAGTCTTGATGACGATGTCGTAGTCGTGCATCGCCTCAAGATAGTGTTCTCCTGAATGGGTCACACCTTCCATCGGGTTCTTGTCAGCTACGCCAACAGCCGCATCCGGCAAGTATTTATTCAGGAAATGTAGGGTCGATTTGCCCTCGCGACCGAAGCCGAGGATAAGAATGCGCTTGCCGCGTAAACGGTTCAATATCAGGTCAAACATGGAGGTGGACTTTTAGGATTTGTTCAAATCTTTCGGGAAGAAAATGCTCTTTGTTGAAACGATGGAGGATTTCTTCTATGGTCGACCCTTCGACAGACTCAAGGACTTTAGAAGGGGGTGTCATTGAACCCGTCGAAATGCCTGCGGCATTAATGCAAGCTCTCACCTCTTCAACCGTTCCGACGCATTCGAAAGGCTTAACGGCAGCCGTTCCATTCAACTCCTCCAATATGGGTTGCAGAGAAGCATCTGCTATCAGGTCTTTCCCGAAAATGGCAGTCAGTTTTTCGCGTGAAAGGAAGGGCGACAGGATAATCCAAGTAAACAGGCATTTGGGGCAATGCGCGCACCACGAATCAGTCTTGCTGCCTACGTTACAGCTGCGAAACACGGGATGATAGGCTTCATATTGGGCAAACAGACTGGCAATCTGAAGTTCGCTCAAAGGACGCAAGAAGCTGAAATACTGTACTTCATGGTTTAGATTTTCAGCCACATAGTCCCTGAAGTCACTTTCAAATTCGATGGATTTGCTGTATTGGTGGTTGATGTTTGTGCCAGGCACGGTGGATTCATTCGCGCTGTTCTCATTCGACAAAGCGATATATCTCGACCTGCTGCCAAAGGCCGCCAAAATGCTGATGAATGCCAGCAAGGCCGAGAAAGGTGTATGTCCGTTCAAATAGCCTTCCGCATTGAGTTTAAGCATCGTCGGGTCGAGTGTGCGCTTGATGACGATAAACTCGGCATCCGAATACCCAGCCGTCTTCACGCAGTTCAAAGTAGCCCCACGCGGATTCACAATCAGCGGAAGTACTGGCATTTCTTTACGCAGACACTCCAACGTTACCACCGAATCCTTTCCACCACCCACGGGAACCAGCATTTTTTCTTCCAAAGGGATTTCCACTTTGGCGAAGGGCTTCTCCCCTGGCGATTCCAAAGTCATTAAATCCTCTTCCGATACCGTGATACTGTTCAGATACAGGAACTCGCCCAAACCATTATAATACAGATTCTTCCAGAAGGCTTTCTGCGATTCGGAAAGTGCAAACGGCTTTACTATTACCCTTTTCGGGCAGGCGATTTTCCAATAGCTGACCAACTCAGTCATTCCAATCTGGAATGCCAAAGCTTCCAACTGTTCGGCAGGAATGCTGTCCCAATCAAAAAAAGGTCTCTCGGGAACCTCAAGCGTTGGACGGAAATGGTAGCGGTCGTCCAGATTGAAGTCAAAAGCCAGCGACAAAGTGCCGTTTTCCCGCTTCACCGTTTGCCTTTCAAAGATAAAAGTGGAGAACGCTTCGCGCAGGGTGTCGAATTTGGATTGATTGTCGGTTCGTTTCAAGACAAGCGTGTTTTTATGGCACAAAATTACGAAAACTGCTATGATTATCGAACAAAAATCCTACTTTTGCAGTATGGATTTGGGAGAACTATTCAAAATACACAGCAATTCTTTGGAGCCGAAGACGGGTAACATCCTGATTTCCGAACCTTTGATGAATGATTTCCATTTCGGGAGGTCGGTCATCCTTCTCGTCGACCATTCCGAGACCGAGGGTACTTTCGGGGTCATCATCAACAAGAAACTCAATGCCAACGTGAACCATATCGTAGATGACTTTCCTGATTTCGATGCTCCGGTTTTTCTGGGCGGACCCGTTGCTGACAACCAACTGTTTTTCATGCACACGCTTGGGGAAATGATTCCTGATTCCTCTCCTATCATCGAAGGCCTATATTGGGGCGGTGATGCCGAAACGCTGAAATCGTTAATAGCTACTGGCATTGCCAATGAGGAGAATACCTGGTTTTTCTTGGGCTATTCTGGATGGGATGCAGGACAGTTGGTGAGCGAACTGGTGCGTAACACTTGGCTTGTTGCAGAAATCACTACAGCACAGTTCCTCAACACACCTCCCGAGAAGATGTGGCAATACTTCGTCAACCAGCAGGGCGAGTCTTATAAGATGTGGAAACGCTTTCCAAGGAATTTCGAGGACAACTAATCCACCGGATAAGCCTCGTAAACGATGTCGTGTAGCACCGTTCTGATGCCACTTTTCACCAGCTTGTTAGGTTCGGCGTTGGGATAGACTCGGTTGGAAAGGAATACAATCACCGTTTTGTTGGCTGGGTCAGCCCAGACGAAAGTACCCGTGAATCCCGTATGCCCATACCCTTTCATTGACCCCGACTTGGACTCTGTGCATGAGCCTTTCTTCTCAAGTGGCAGCTTGTCGAAACCTATGCCGCGACGGTTGCTGTTGGTAGAGGCGAAAGGTGCTGTGGTGAAGTAACGCACGGTTTCCGGTTTCAGGTAACGAACACCGTTGTAGACCCCTTCGTCCAATAACATCTGCATGATGACAGACAGGTCGCGGGCGTTGGAAAATAGTCCCGCATGACCCGCTATGCCACCAAACATGGCAGCAGCCTGATCGTGAACATCACCCCAAATCAACTGCCTGCGAAACACGGTATCGTTTTCTGTAGGAGCAATTTGCTCTCGGGTATAGTGGCTAAGCGGCTTGTAGCAAATGTGCGATAGGTTCATGGGATAGTAGTAGTTCTCGTTCAGGTAGTCATCGATGCTCTTGTTGGTCAACAGCTTCACGATTTTCGGGATATAATAGAAACCCATATCGCTGTAAAGGTATTTTTTCTTGCCCAACGGGGTCTTTGAAACAGAATCAAAGATACGGTCGCTGTAATCATTGATAAGATACAGGTTTTCGGCCACACGAACTGTATGGCTCTCGTCAATCTGGTTGGAATAGAAGGCCTCCATCGGGCCGTTCTCGTCAATGGTAGGAATATAGAAAGGCACCCAAGCCTTCAGCCCAGCCTGATGGGTCATCAGCTCTATGATTTTCAGCTTGCCGTGCGGGTTGCCTTTCAGATATGGGAAAAAGTCAGCCAGAGTCTTATTCAAGTCTATCAGACCATCATCGTACAGTTTCATGACAGCCAGCGTTGAGGCAAAGATCTTCGTACAGGAAGCTATGTCATACAGGTCGTCTGGCTGCACTTGATGGCCTCCACCATAGGTGAAATTCCCAAAACACTTGTCGTACACCCTTTGCCCATCTTTCATTATTACAATCTGGCATCCCGGATAGCTACCGTTCTTGATGCCCATACGTGCCACAGAGTCGAGACGGCTGACATATTTCTCTTTCATGCTGGTCTCCACTTTCTGACTTTGGGTAGGTAAAGTCGTCGGAGGTATCTCTTTCGAAGGAAGAACATGAGACTTCTGCACAGGTGTCTGTCCTAAGATACCCTCACCATATTGGAATTTGTTAGTCGAAACAGGCAGCGTTCCATGGGCTGTGGCCTCACCCAATAGAATTTGGACAACGGCACTTACCGCTGGCACCTCGTCCTGATAGCCGACCAACACACCCTTGACGTTGTTATTGATACGGAACAAATCCAAGGCATACGGACAGGCAAACAGGTTCAGTATCACATCGTTCTGTGCGACAAGTCGGTTGAAGAAGTTGATGGTCTCATCATTGATGCCATAGTTTGTATTGGCAAACATAGTGGTCTTCTCGATGCTCACCACCACCAAGTCGTAACTCTCCAGAGCCTTGAGCCATTCCGCCGACTTCGAAGCCATTTTTTCTTTTGTCACCACAAATGAGTGGAGGTTCAATCCTTTGTCGACCAGTCCGTTGTACACATCGTTTTTGGTGTTGCCGATGGTCACAACGGCAATCTTCTTGTCTTTTCCCAAGGGAATCACATCCTCATTGCGTAGCATGGTCACCGCTTCGGTGTAGAGCTGTTTCCGCAAATCCTTGTATTCCTGTTTCTTTAGGTCGGTCATGAGGTTGGCTGTCGGAATTGGGTGATAATGATTCAACCCAGCGCGGTATTTGTAACGGAGGATTTTCTTGCAGCTTTCCTCGAGGCGCTGTGCTGCTTTGGTATCACGCTCAACTGCCGCTTTAATGGTTCGGATGGCAAAAGGCACATTGGTAGGCAGAATCAGCACGTCGTTGCCTGCCATGAAAGAGATGTAAGGCACACTGTCTTGATGCACCTTCTCCGCTACGCCTTTCATATCCAGTCCGTCTGTGAAAATCAGCCCCTCAAAGCCCATTTCTTCCTTAAGCAATTCTGTGACAACGCCGTAGGAAAGTGAGGAGGACGTATTCTTGACTTTCTCGATGGCAGGGAAATACAGATGCCCAACCATTGCGCCGTTTACGCCATTGGCAATCATGTGGCGGAATGGTGCCAACTCAATGTCTTGTACCTCTTCCATTGTACGGGTTACCGTAGGCAAGGTCATGTGAGAATCGGAAGCGGTGTTGCCGTGACCAGGGAAATGCTTCATGCTGGTAATCAAACCTTTGTTTTGCATACCTTGTGCGTAAGCCACCCCCTTCTCTCCCACCATCGTGGGATTCTCGCCAAAACTACGCATACCGATGACGGGATTGGCCGCGTTGGAATTCACGTCGACCACTGGCGCAAAGTTCACGTGGATACCCATACGCCGGCATTGTTCTGCAACCTGTTGTCCCATGTTGTAAATCAATTCGTTGTCGCTGATGGCACCTAAGGTCATCTGAAAAGGATAGGACAAAGTATTCTTCACGCGCATCCCCAAGCCCCATTCCGCATCAATGGAAACCATCAGCGGGGTCTGTGCCATCGCCTGCCAATCGTTGGTCTGCTTGACCTGAGTCTCAGCATCGGCAAGGAAAAAGCATACGCCACCTATATTATATTGCTTGATGTATTTCGCCACATCGGTGTAGAAAGGTTGGTCGGGCTGGTTGGCCCTCATGCATATCAGTTGGGCCACACGCTGCTCTAAGGTCAGGCTGTTGTATACTGAGTCCACCCAACGGCTTTCGTCGTCTTGGGCTGAGACGTGGACAGAGGCCAAAGCCATACAGGATAACAGCAGACAGATTCTAATTTTGTTATACTTCATAACTATCATGTGTTTAATTATTTACTATCATTTATATAAAGTTCTAATTCATGCCAATCGTAAGGCTTGCAGACAATCTTTTTCTCTTTGTCCAAAAGGAATACCGTCGGCGTGGAAGTAATGTGATAGTCCAAAAATGGCTTACTATCCCAACGCATGGGGTCATAGAAGTGATATCCACGCAATCGCATCTTTCTCACCTCGTCATCCACTTCACTTTGGCTATCGGCAATGGCAAAAGTGACCAATTCGTATTCCGACTTCAAGTTCAGATGCTTGCGGATAGAGATAAGAAAATCATGACAATACTCACAGTCAGTAGACCAAAAGACAATGATGACATGCTCAGCCTCAGAAGCATACAGCCGATAGGCATCGCCGTTAATGGTTACTACTTCCAAGTCAGGGGCTTCAGCTCCTACTTTCAAAAGTTGATAAGGCTCGGTGATAGAGTCCAATCGTAGGCCCTCTTCTATTGAAATATCTCCTTCAAATAACTTAGGATAAGTCAATAGATAATCAACCACTTGACTCTTTCCCATATTGGAATAGCCATTCAGCAAATACAGGAGTGCATACTCGTAAGTCCTTAGATTGACTTTGGCCTTTTCAAGAAGAATACCAACCCCTGAAATCGTTAGACTGTCGAACTTTTCTTCCTCGCAGCAGGTGTATTGATAAAGAAAGTTAACCATCTTGTCAGCTAGCACTTTGTTCGACAACAGAGTTGTATCGTTGAAATCCACATCTTTCCAATAGGTCTCTGGCGAGAAGTCCTGCGCCTTCATTCCTACTACTATCAACAAAGACAACACCAATAATATGGATTTCCTTATTTTCTTCACAATCCCAATTTTATACTTTGTTACTATAAGTCTAACTTTAACTGAATAGCCATATTGAAAGTCATGCGATGAAGGGGTGTAGTTCCATAGTCGGCTATGGCCTGCTTGTGTTCGCGGGTGGGATACCCTTTGTTCTTTTTCCAGTTGTAAACGGGATATTCCTCACCATATTGTTCCATCATTAAATCCCTTGTCGTTTTTGCTAAAATGGAAGCTGCTGCTATGGACTGGTATTTGGCATCACCTCCAACTATACAAACGTGTTTCACCTGCTGATAGGGATTGAAACGGTTGCCGTCGATCAATAGTAACTCAGGTTGAAGTGTCAGTTGATTTAATGCCCTATGCATCGCTAAAAATGAAGCGTTTAGAATATTGATTTCATCAATCTCCTGCGGCGAAACAATTCCGATGCCATACGTCAAAGCCTCCTTCATCACCAACTCGCGAAGCTGCATCCTTTTTTTCTCGGTAAGTTGTTTCGAGTCGTTGAGTTCAGGATAATCTCCGTCGCGTTTCAGGATGACAGCCGCCGCTACCACTGGTCCGGCTAGACAACCACGTCCGGCCTCGTCGCATCCCGCCTCTATCACGTCGCTATAATGCGTTAACAGTCCCATTTTGTTTATATAAGCTTGAAATAATAGTGGTTAGCTAGTATCGCCAGCATAAAAGCTGCCAAGAAGAGGTCGGCCCATCCCGTATTGCCTAAATAGGAGAATTCGTAGGCAAGAACGATGGACAATGTAATGAAAATCAGTCCGTTGAAAAGAACATCGCCTCCCATGAACAATAATACAACGGAAAACAAAGCCAGAATGATGCTGATGGTCATCTTGGTACGAACGGCTATAGTTTTCTCAAAATGAGCGCTTCCGCTTCCAAAATACAAGAGTATTGCAGAAATCACAATAAATGACAACAAAATGACACTCTTCAAGTTAAAACCATGTACCGTAAATGAAAGTTCTGTAAACCATTCTCCATATCTATTTATCACATCTAGGAAAGTCCCCTTAAAGAAAGCATGGCTGAAATACAAAAAATAGACGAACAAGAAACCTGTGATTGGAAGCAGTTGCAAACGAAGTCCTCCTTTTTTGGAAACCGACAACGCCACTATCATCCATGGCACCATAATAAGTGAAGGAAAATAACACATTGTGGCTAAAGCAGTAAAAACACCCGCCTTAAACAGGTCGAGCTCTGGCTTTTGCGCCAGATAAACGCCAAATATCTCTTTCATCACCAGCAGGATAAAGGGAATTGATAGGGCAAAAGGAAAAAAATTGATTTGTGTACGTGTCAAACTCATTAAAAGAATGAAAACAAACGCACCCATCGTCCCCACCTTTCCAACAATTTGGTTGTCCACCAATATCATATTGAGGAGCAAAGCATCTGCCAGTAGTAAGACAAAAGCGACGATTCGCTGTGCGATAGCCGAGCCACCAAGCCATCCGTCAATGAGATTGAACAACGGTGTCACAGGGCTATCCATGCCCGTAACCGCGTTCCCGGGGACGAAAGAAGGCAGCCACAGTGCGAGTGCCATCAACGCAAGTATGGCATACTGGGAAGGATAGCTCTGCCGGAAAAATTTAATCATATCCAGTGCATTAAGTCGATTCCAATATCGTGACGATAGTTGGCGCCTTCAAAATGTATCTTCTCCACTTCACGATAGGCTAGATTGCGGGCTTGTTCGATGCTGTCACCGTGGGCGGTCACCGCGATAACGCGACCTCCCGAGGTAATCACCTCGTTTTGTGCGTTGAAGGCCGTACCTGCATGGAAGGCTACAACATCATTCAATTTGTCCAACCCGCTCATCATCTTACCTTTTTCATATGCTTCGGGGTAGCCGCCAGAGACCATCATTACTGTGACAGCAGTCTTGTCGCTCTTAGCATAATGCACTTCGTCCAAACGTCCTACAGCGCAGGCTGTCAGCAAATCGGCAAAGTCGCCCTCGATACGGGTCATCACCGCCTCGGTCTCAGGGTCGCCCATACGGACATTATACTCGATGACGTAGGGATTACCCCCGTCGTTCATCAAGCCCAAGAAGATGAAGCCCTGATAGTCGATGCCTTCGGCTTTCAGTCCTTTCAGCGTGGGCTTTACGATGCGTTCCTCCACCTTATTCAGGAACTCAGGCGTGCAGAACGGAACGGGCGAGACGGCACCCATGCCTCCCGTGTTCAGACCAGAGTCACCATCGCCAATGCGCTTGTAGTCCTTGGCCTCAGGCAACAGCACATAATGTTCTCCGTCGGTCAGTACGAAGACCGACACCTCGATGCCTTTCAGAAACTCCTCAATGACTACGGTTGCCGATGCTGCACCAAACTTGCCGTCCAACATCTTTCCAAGTTCATCCTTTGCCTTCTGCAGGTCGTTGAGAATCAGGACGCCTTTACCAGCTGCCAGACCGTCGGCTTTCAGCACGTAAGGGGCTTTTACGCTTTCAAGGAAAGCATAACCCTCGTTGAGGTTGTCTTTGTTCACCTTGAAGCACTTTGCCGTAGGTACGCCATACTTTTCCATAAAGTCCTTGGCGTAGGCTTTGCTGCCTTCTAATAAGGCTCCACGTTTGTCTGGACCGATGATTTTCACCGTTTTCAAAGCGTTATCAGCCTTGAAGAAATCCACAATACCATCCACAAGGGGCTGCTCGGGACCGACCACAACCAAGTTGATTTCCTGCTTCAAGCAGAAGTCCTTTACCGATTCAAAGTCAGATGGTTTGATGTTTACATTAACCCCCACTTGCGCTGTTCCAGCATTGCCCGGAGCGATGAAAACGTGTGCGCCTTCGCTCTGTGCCAGTTTCCAAGCCAAAGCGTGTTCGCGTCCGCCTGAGCCAAGCACGAGGATGTTGCGCCTCACAGCGGTGATATGTTGTCCTTGGACTGCTTTCCAGTCCAAAGCTTCTTGTCTGGCTTCACCAGGATACATGATAATTTCTTCCATTATTCTATAGCTTTCATTATACAATTCCAGATAGCGTCAGCCGCTTGATCCCATGAAAAATCCTTGGCACGCTCTCTACCTTTTTCTATTAATGACTCCCTGACATTCTCATCCAGCATCTCTGTCATTCCCTCTGCAATCGAGGCCTCGCTGAAAGGATCGACCAGCAAAGCTGCATCGTCGGCCACCTCGGGCATCGCCGTTACGTTAGAGGTAATCACTGGCGTATTGCAGCGGAAGGCCTCCAGGATTGGGATTCCGAAGCCCTCGAAGTACGACACATACACCGAAGCCAAAGCTGCTGCCGTCACCAAATGCAAGTCTTCTGCACTTAAGCGTCCGGCAAAGACGACCTCATCCTTGAAACGCATCTGGCTATAAGCCTGCTCGATAGGCTCTGACCACCAGCGCTTTTCCCCTACTATCAACAGTTTGACGTTGTTGGAGGTCTGTCCCTTGAACAAATCAAAAGCTGTAAACAGACGTGCGAGGTTCTTGCGTGGATGCAACGAGCCAACAAACATGAAATAAGGTTGTCCATCCGTATATTTTGCCCTGATGGTTTCCTGCTCTTTATCGCTGATGGGGGCAAATTTGTCGTTTACGCCGTTATACGCTACATCTATCTTTTGGGGCTCTATCTCGTAGCACTCCACAATGTCCTGTTTCGAGAACTCCGACACCGTCACGATGCGCTTTGCCTTGCGGGCAAACCTCGGGAAAAAGGTCTTGTAATGCCAAAGATGAATCCAAGGCATATCCTTTGGGAAATGCTCGAAATTAAGGTCGTGGAATTGTGCCACCTGTGGTACCTTGCTGCGCAGGCTAAGATAGCCATCTGGTGAGAAGTACAGGTCAGGTTGTATCTTTTTCAGTGCCTTCTTGACAGAGAACTCGAAGAACCAAATGAACAGAAAAGGATGGCGGGCTGGGGGGAATAGCACAACAGGTTTCACATTGTCGCCGAATAGGAACATCGGGTCGGGCTGGCGGTCGAAAAGGAAATAGAACTCCACATCGGGATGATCCTTCACCATGCGGCGTAAGGTCTCATAAGCCACCCAGCCTATGCCTTCCAACTTGCTTTTCAGCAACAGGCGCGTGTTGACGGCGATTTTCATGGCATCCCTCAATAGCGGTAGATGTCAGATTTATATGGACCCTCGACAGGAACACCAATATAGTCGGCCTGTTTCTGGGTGAGTTTGGTCAGTTTCACGCCAATCTTCTCCAAGTGCAGGCGGGCAACTTCCTCATCCAAATACTTGGGCAGGCAATATACACCTACTTTATATTGTCCGCGCTTCTCCCACAGATCCATCTGCGCCAGCGTTTGGTTGGTGAACGAGTTGCTCATCACAAAGCTGGCATGACCCGTGGCACAGCCTAGATTGACCAATCGTCCCGAGGCCAGCAGGAAGATGCAGTGACCATCGTCAAAGACGTATTTGTCGACTTGCGGCTTGATATTGATTTTCTCTTTCAAATGTTCAGTCTTTTCGAGGCGATCCACTTGAATCTCATTGTCAAAGTGTCCGATGTTGCACACGATGGCTTGGTCTTTCATCTGAAGCAGGTGTTCCAGCGTAATTACGTCGCAGTTGCCCGTGGTGGTAACAAAGATGTTGCCTTCCTTGACGGCTTCCTCCATAGTGGTCACCTCGAAGCCTTCCATAGCGGCTTGCAGTGCGCAGATGGGGTCGATTTCGGTGACGATAACACGGGCACCATAGCTCTTCATCGAATGTGAGCAGCCCTTGCCTACTTCTCCATAACCGCACACGACGACCACCTTGCCGGCAATCATCACGTCTGTGGCGCGTTTGATGCCGTCGGCCAATGACTCGCGGCAGCCATAGAGGTTGTCAAACTTCGACTTAGTTACCGAGTCGTTCACGTTGATGGCAGGAATAAGCAATTCGCCGCGCTCGTGCATCTGATATAGACGATGCACGCCTGTGGTCGTCTCCTCTGAAACGCCTTTCCAGCCAGCCACAACCGTGTGCCAGAAAGTAGGATTCTCCTTATAGGTCGCCTTGATAACACTCATTAGGGCAGTCTCTTCAGCACTTCCAGTTGGGGCATCAAGCAGTTTTGGATTATTTTCGCAGGCATAACCCTTATGAATTAACAAAGTGGCATCGCCGCCATCATCCACAATCAGGTCGGGACCACTGCCATCAGGGAAGGTGATAGCGCGTTTGGTGCACCACCAATAATCTTCAAGGGTCTCCCCTTTCCATGCGAAGACGGCGGTACCCGTTTCAGCAATGGCGGCAGCAGCATGATCTTGCGTAGAATAGATGTTACAACTGCACCAACGCACCGTGGCACCCAGTTCAACCAAAGTTTCAATGAGGCAAGCCGTTTGGATGGTCATGTGCAGTGAACCCATGATTTTCGCGCCTTTCAGCGGTTTCGTGTCGCCATATTTCTTGCGTAGCGACATCAATCCGGGCATTTCGTGTTCCGATACCTCAATTTCCTTCCTGCCCCAAGCCGAGAGGTTCATGTCGGCCACCAAATAAGGCAGTTTATTGTCTAAGAGTCTGTTATCCATTTGCTTATAGTTTTAACTATCAAAGAATATGAATTGGCAAAGATAAGCAAATTTCCAACATCTGCAACAAACTGTTTGCCTTATTATTCCGAAGGTAAACGGAAATAAGTGATGCCGTAAGCTATGGTGTATTGTATCATGCCGTAATGCTTGGCATAATAAAACTCTACAGGGCCTCGACTTGGTAGCGATTTGGATTCAACCTGCTGAATATGAAGCACATCGTGATAGGTAACGCCATTCACTTCGAAAGCATCCAACAACTCGGCTGTATATTCAATCTCCGACTTTGGTTCACTTGCGATAGGTCTAAAACCATTTCCATCGAAGCTGAAATAGCACCCATTGAAAATGATGGCAAAGCTTTCATCGATATTAGGTTTGTTGCCCTTGCCCGCTGTAATGTAAACGCCAAAGCCATCACCAATATCAGGATAGCTATATTGAGCAATGCGCTCGCGTAACACCCCTAACGTCGTGTCTTTTCTGTATTCAACCTCAGGCTCATATACATATATTCCCTGTTCTATACCATTTTCGTCGCGCATGAAATACTCCTTTCTGCAATCATCCACTAACCATGATTTCGCATCATCACCAACATAATACTTGGTCATCTCTGGTTCGTCCTTTTTATTGCAAGAGGACAAAACAGCCAGTAAAGCAATCATAATCAAATATTTATTCTTCATATAGCCAATATTTTTCACCGTTTGACAATTCCACGCCAATAATGCCTTTCGCATAATTGTAATAGCAAGTGGATGTATAAATTGAATGAGCTTGAATCACATAATCTGGGGGATATTCATAATGCCTGCAATCCAATTTGAATACATCATAATACACGTGGCCATTAACTTCGAGAGAATCCAATACCGTGAAACCTGTAGCATCTGTAGTGATAAATGGAACGTCTGTAGAACTCTCTTTCAACATGATATGGCCTGTTTTTGGAGCTTCCCCATCTTCAAGTTCATACTTCTTATATCCGGCTGTCAATGTAATGCGCATATCAAAGGTAGGATAGTCAGGCTTAAGATGGGTAAAGTCAACCTGATAATCATAATCCTCTCCTGTAGGCTCAGACATATTATGGAATCTACTTCGCGACACTCGGTAATTGATGACAAGCCTACTGCTTTCATGCATCATCTTGACGACATCACCATTCTGATACGGCACAGTGGCAAGATACTCCTCGGGAATATCCCCAAGATAGATAAGTGGGATTGGAAGAGGCTCCTCTTTACAAGCCGCAAACAGCACCACCATGATTCCCAGAACGATAGATTCCGCCGTTTTCCTGAAAAATTGTTTTTTGTTTTTCATTTCGTTGGTTTTAGGATTACATGTTGCAAAGCTACATAAAAATATATTCCAAAATGTAGAAAAATCGATAATTTATCAATTCGGTAATCGATACAAAGTCAGCTTGTCATCAAGTGTGCACTGAATCAAGCCGTAATGCTTGGCATAATAGATTTCCGTCGGGAAGTTTTTGGTTTGTGGATAGGCAACGTCAATGAGTTTAATGTGCATCACACCTTGATATGTTTTGTCGCTAACCGTGAAAGAATCAAGATACTCCGCCATGTAATCCATAACGTTGTCGTAGCCTGATTCATAACACATATATTTATTGTCACTATCGGGATAGAACAGGTTCCCGTCTATGCCCATCACATAAACAGCCTCGTTGAAGTACAGTCTGAATTCATCAATATTTGAATACTCCAATAACTTATAGGCAGAAATCGTAGTTGAAACCCTCATCGTGCCGTATGAGTTCGCTCCACTCTGACTAATATGCTCATGCTCACCTTTTTCCGTCGGGATGAAAAGGATTGAAGTACCCGTTTCAGTCATGTAGGAGTCTGCGATACCAAACATAAGCGATTGCGAGACTCCATTCTCGTCCCGCATCGTGAAGTTAAGGTTCGTGGTATCGGCAAACCAATCACGGTTAGCATCGTTCACGCGATAGGTTTTCGTCTTCACACAAGAGGCCATCAAGAAGGCCAATGCAATTAAAACCAAATGTTTATTCTTCATAGAGCCAATATTTTTCGCCATTAGACATAAGAATACCAAGCAAACCTTTCTCGTAGTTATAATAATAGGTATCAGCATGGATAGCGTCTTCTTCTTCATAGTAACTGACAAGATCTGACTTCAACTTAAAGACATCATAATAGTATTGATTATTAACCTTCAATGAGTCAAGCACTTCATAACCAGAGCAATCTTCGCCGAAAAAAGGAATCCGTGCGCTTCCAACGGCAAAAAGAGTGGCACTTTTCGACCATGATGGAATTCCTTCTTCCTCGTAAGCCATATACTGGTTTGAGAAACTGATTTCAACATCGAAAATCGGGTAGTTCGGTGAGCATTTGGTGATATCCGACTCATATTCATAAACATAGTTCGGCGCGGGTTTGTACTTTTCATAAAGGTAATCGAAACCCGTTTCTTTCTGCCGATAGCGCGACACTGTAAAGTCAATGATAAGGCGGTCTGTCTCGTGCTGCATACGGAACACATCTCCGTTGCGGTAAGGCACGGAGGCTAAATACTGTTCGGGGATGCGCCCCAAATCAACGTAGGTGGGTTTGCTGTGTGGGCAAGCCGTGAAAAGAACCGACATCGCCACAAGGGCCATCGGGAAGACCGCTTTCCACAAGGTCTTTTTCCTGAAAAATGATTGTTGCTTGGACATAGTTTTAGGGTTTTGAAATTTGTTGGTGCAAAAATATGGCAAATTTCGGCTCAAAATGCAAGTTTTTGAGGCTTTACAAACTTTTTCAAAAACAACAATTTGGTTGACAAAGAGTTAAGATTTTGGATTACAACATTTCTTTTTGAACCTCAAGCGGAGATTTCAAAAAAATGTGTATTTTTGCCAAAGTATTTCAAATAACAATAAAAATGACTCAACCTTACACTAACATCAACATCAATCCCAACAACAAGAAAATAGGACGCTTCTTCCTTTTGGGAGCCTTGATTCTATTAGCTTTTTTAGTGCTTTTTTCATCGTTCTATACCATTCGATCTACTGAGCGTGGTGTGCTTTCCACCTTCGGCAAAATGAGCGATGAGGTAATTGATGATGGTCTGCACATGAAGATTCCTTTCATCCAGACCATCAAGCGTGTCAACGTCCAGCAGAAGAAGTTTGACGGTAAGGAGAATAGCTACACTCGCGATGTACAGACCTCAGAAGTGGAATACACCATCAATTACGACTTGGTACGCGAAAACGTCAGCAAACTGATGAAGAACGTTGGCGATGACTACCACAATCGCATCGTGGTGCCTTTCATCCGTTCGGCGATGAAGGAATCGTTCGGTAACTTCGCCGCCACAGAGATTGTGGAGAACCGCGATGTTGTGCGCCGTCAAATCGAACAACAGCTGCGCGAGACCTTGGACGGCAATTATTTCACCAACGTACAGTTTCAATTGGTGAACATCGACTTTGACGACGACTTTGAAACTGCTATCAAGGAGAAGCAGGTAGCCGAGCAAAATGCTCTGAAAGCCAAAAACGTCACCATTCAGGTGGAGGAACAAGCTAAGCAAACCAAAATCAGAGCCCAAGCTGAAGCCGAGGCCATGAGCATCAAGGCGGCTGCCTTAGAGAGCAACCCCAAGTTGGTAAACTACGAAGCCGTGCAGAAATGGGATGGAAAGTTGCCAGAGTATATGCTGGGCAACTCAGTACCGTTTATTGACTTGAAATAATTCACTAAGAAATCAATTTAACAATTTGGTCCACAATGTCCTCAGCGGCATTAGGACGGGCAAACTTGGCGATGTTAGTTTTCATCGCCTTTTGTTTTTCCTCATTTGAACATAGGCTAAACAAAGCAGGGACAAGTTCCTCCTTAACCCTGTCATTGCGCACGATAAGGGCAGCACCTGCATTAACGAGCTGCATGGCGTTCTTGGTCTGATGATCCTCGGCGGCCGAGGGCAGCGGCACGAAAATAACCGGCTTTTGCTCTAAGGCTAGCTCCGATATTGACATGGCGCCAGCACGTGAGATGACCACGTTAGCCGCCGAATAGGCCATATCCATGCGTTCGATAAATGCAACGGGCTTCACCCTGTCTTCCAGTCCTAATGTTTTCACCTCGGTTTGAGCTTGGGTGATATAAGTGGTGCCCGTCTGCCAAATGAATTGTATGTTCTTGTCTTTAAACGCCGATAGCTGGGCGCTGATGCCGTGATTCATATCGCGCGAACCTTGACTGCCGCCAACCAATAACGCTATAGGTAACTCCGGATTGAGGTGGAAGAACTCTGCAGATTCGTTATGAGATACGTTGGATACAGCAATGCTTCGCAAAGGGTTGCCTGTAAAGTGTATCTTTTCAGCGGGGAACCATTTCTCCATGTTGGGATAAGCCACACAGATGGCTTTGGCTTTTTGCCCCAGATTGCGGTTGGTCTTGCCCGGTATAGAGTTCTGTTCCTGCAACATCGTTGGGATACCCAACCAGTTGGCGACCTTCAGGGTTGGTCCACTGGCAAAACCACCGACACCGATAACAACATCGGGCTTAAAGCGTTTCAGTATTCGGCGTGCCTTGGTGAAGCTACTGACGAGTTTCAGGGGGAGGGTCAGCACACGATAGTCGTTTGTCAGACCACTGATCCACAAGCCTTCGATGGGATAGCCCGCCTTGGGTACTTTCTCCATCTCCATGCGTCCTTTGGCACCAATGAAGAGTATTTCAGCCTTGGGGAAACGGTTCTTCAAGGCGTTGGCAATGGCAATGGCCGGAAAGATATGACCTCCAGTACCACCGCCGCTAATGACGAATTTGGGTTGTTCTTTCATGATATAACTGTATTCAAATAGTCTTTTTCTTACGGTTCCTCACCCACCCCATCACACCATGTACCAAATCCTTCTCCCTCCAACAGATGAAAGCGAAGAAGACCAAAAGCAGACCTGTGTTGATTAACAGAGTCAGGATAGTGTTGTTGAGATGAATGTATTTCTGTGTGAAGAAGAGTACTATAGCAACGGCAAAATAGAGAAACGCCGAAACGAGGTCGTAGGGTATGGGAGATTTCCTCTGTCCCACGAGATAGGAAAGCACCATACAGGTACCGTAGCCGGCAAAACCGCCCCAGGCACAGGCCATATAGCCATAACGCGGTACAAAGATGAAGTTAATGGCCAGCAGCACCATGCAGCCAATGGCCGAGAAAACGGCTCCCCACCAAGTCTCGTCGATGAGTTTGTACCAGAACGAGAGATTGAAATAGATGCCCATGAAGATTTCAGCCATCATCACGATGGGCACCACACGAAGTCCCTCGCGATAGTCGGAACCAATGATATACTGAAGCAGGGGCATATACATCACCACTGCAAGAAAAGCCAGCAGTGTAAAGATGATGAAATACTTCATTACCCGTGCCTGACTCTCCTTGTCGGCGCTGTCACGCTTACCACCAAAGACGAAAGGCTCATAGGCATAACGGAAGGCTTGGGTAATCATCGCCATAATCATTGCTATCTTGACACAGGCACCATAGATGCCCAGCTGCTTGTCACCCTCTTCGCCTGGCACGATGAATCGGTAGCTGATCTTGTCGGCCACTTGGTTGAGAATGCCTGCCAACCCCAACAGCAGTAAGGGCCAAGTGTAGCGCAGCATTTGTCGCAGCATATCGCGGTCGAGTCCGAAGCGCAGCTTCTTGATTTCTGGGATGAAGCCAATGGTTATCAGGCTGGTGCAGATAAGGTTAACGATGAAGATGTAGCCGACTTGATAACTGTTTTCATACCAGTCCATCAGAGCAGGATGGCTTTCTTTCAGTCCAGGAGCAAGGAAGAAGATGAAAAGGTTCAGAGTGATGTTAAGGAAGATGAACAACAGTTTCAGCGCGGCAAACTTGATGGCTTTGTTCTCGTAACGCAGACGTGCAAACAGAATGGCCTGAAAAGCATCGAGAGCCACGATGATAGCCATAATCTCCACAAATTCGGGATGGTTGGCATAATTCAAGGCACCGGCGATGGGCTGCAGGAACAGGCTGATTAACACCACAAACAACAAGGCCGCCAAACCCACAGCAATGCCTGATGTGGAGAAAGCCTTGTCGGGATTGATGCCTTCTTTGTTGGAGAAACGGAAGAATGTGGTTTCCATACCGAAGGTCAGCAGAACCAGTAGTAGTGCCGTGTAGGCATACAGGTTAGTAACGATGCCATAGGCAGCAGGTCCCCCGGCTTCGGCACAGATTTTAAAAGTATATAAAGGTACTAGCAGGTAGTTCAGAAATCTACCTATGATGCTGCTCAAGCCATAAATGGCGGTTTGCTTCGCCAATGACCCTAATTTGCTGTCTGACATGATGATGGTTTTGTTTTATACCAGTCACAAAGTTGAGTGATACCACACTCGTCGCATTTCGGCTTGCGAGCCTGACAGACGTAGCGTCCATGCAGAATAAGCCAATGGTGGGCTTTCGATACGACCTCCTTGGGCAGATGGGCCACTAAGGTCTTCTCGGTCTCCAAGACATTCTTTGAGTTTTTGGTCAGACCGATGCGATTGGCCACCCGAAAAACATGCGTGTCGACTGGCATCGCGGGTTGGTCGAAAGCCACCGCCATCATGACATTGGCGGTCTTGCGCCCCACGCCTGGCAACTTCTGTAGGTCTTCTAAGTTGTCGGGGACGATGCCATTGAAGTCGCGCACGAGAGTCTGAGCCATGCCCAGAAGGTTACGGGCTTTGTTATTGGGATAAGAAATAGACTTGATATAATCGTAAATCTCCTCCACCGAAGCCGCAGCCATATCCTGTGCTGTCGGAAAACGCTGGAACAAGGCGGGCGTGGTCATATTGACCCGCTTGTCGGTACATTGTGCAGATAGGATGACCGCCACCAATAGCTGATATGGATTTTCATATTTCAATTCCGACTCAGCCACCGGCATGTATTCCTCAAAATAGGCTACAAAAGTGTCGTATTTCTGCTGTAACTTATTGGATTTCATGCGAAATCGTCATTTATTCTCGTGTAGCAATCAAATAATATTCCCTTGGTCATCCACGAGTACGCCCCAACTCACAGCCATCAGGTCCTCTTCGTCAAAGAAGAAGTCCATCAAAGCATCTTCAAACGATACGCGCAATTCTCCATCTTCAGTCTCTTCCTCCAGTTCCTTGAAGCCGTTGGCTTTCATAAGGTCGATGATTTCGTCTTTCGTGAGGAGGAACACCTTTTGACCGAATAAAGTAGCTTCCTCGTTCTCTGTCTCGAAGCAAGCCACCACCGATTTGGTAATGCCCTCAAAATAGATGTTGGTTTCGAGGCTCTCGTATTCGTAATAGATGGAACGGTTGCCCGTTTCTTCCATATCGCTCAACTCCTCATAAAAGTCGGGCATGTTCAGTAATTTGACGGTTTCGTCAAGGGTCATTCCAAAGGGGATTTCCCCGTAGCCTTGCAAAGGTTTAATGCTGAATTCTTTCATTATAGTTTCATTTAAGGTTATTCAAATCGTATGGATTTCGTCGGGCTGGTGCGGTTGATGACCGAGGTGGGAATCAAGAGCATCAAGACCCAAAGAAGGAAGGTGCCAACATTGATGAGCAGCACGGTAAGGGGATGCAACTCAATGGGTACCGTCGATAGATAATAGGTGGCGGCATCCAAACTGATGAAGCCTATGTGCTGTTGCAAGAAGCAGAAGCCCAACCCAATGGCGTTACCTATCAGCATCCCGATGAGCAGGATGCGCAGCGAACGGCGCAGGAACACCTCGCGGACGAATCGGTTGCTGGCTCCCATCGCTTTTAGCAGGCCTATGGTAGAGGTTCGCTCGATAATGATAATGAGCAGCATGCTGACCACCGTAATGCCTGCCACCAATAACATCAGTGCCATGATGAGCCAGACATTGGTGTCCAACAGGTCGAGCCAGTCGAAAATCTGCGGGTTGCTGTCGCGAGCTGTATAAGAGGCCAAATGGGAAGGTAGACTGTAGTAGAGTTTCGCGTTGACGGCATTGATATCGGCATTTGGCTGAAGCGCAATTTCCAACAAGCCAGCTTCATTGTCTTCCCAACCATTCAGCTTGCGTATCTGGTTGAGGTCGGCGAAGACGAAACGTTCGTCAAACTCAGTAAGCCCTGTCTCGAAAATACCCGTCACCGTGAACTTCCTACCCCTCGCCTGCATATCCTTATCGATGAACCAAACGCGAACATCGTCGTCCACACCAAGCAGCATCTTGTTGGCAATAGCCTTTGAGACCATCACTTCTGTAGAGCGTTCATTTGCATGATATTCTGGTGCTTTTCCTTCCAAAAGACAGCTATTGAAATATGTCCAGTCATAATTTTCGTCCACACCTTTCAGCACCACACCCTGTATCTCTTCGTCTGTCTTAATCATGCCTGCCTTGTTGGCCACCATTTGATAATGACGGATGCCTTCAACGGAATTCAACCTCATGATTAGGGATGAGTCCAGCACAAATGGTGTTTCCTCCACCGATTCGTTCTTGTCAAGGGCCTGTATATGAATAGGAGCCACAAACCCCACCACTTTGTCGCGAATTTGGTTTTTGAAGCCCACCACAACAGCCCATGCCACCAGCATTACAATGATGGCCAGTGCCACGCTGGTAACGGCAAGACGCATCACCGTCGAGGACAAATTTTGCCTCGAAAGCGAAAAAATTCGGTCAGCTATGAATTTTGGGCCCGACATTTGCAGTATTTTCAATAATTTTGCAAAGGTAAAAATAAAACTGAAATGAAAAGACAAATCTTATGGTTCGCAGCATTGTTTTTCTTGCTTTCCCCAGCAAGTCAAGCACAAACCGATGAAGACAAAACCGCTCTGGAGTTCTTCGACAAGTCGCATTACGTCTCTGCCGCTATGCAACTCGATTACCTGACGCTTATCAAATACAGGCATGTGGGTGTGGTCAGCAACCAAACTAGCATCATCGGCGAGACACACTTGGTGGATACGTTGCTCTCATTGGGTATTGACATCGAGAAAATCTTTACGCCAGAGCATGGCTTCAGGGGCAACGCCGACGCAGGAGCCATAGTGAACAGTGGCAAGGATGAAAAAACAGGAATTCCCATCGTCTCGCTATACGGCAAAAACAAGAAACCTACAAAGGAGATGCTGCAAGGCATTGACGTTATCCTTTTCGACCTGCAAGACGTCGGCGTAAGGTTCTACACCTACATCTCCACGATGAGCTATGTGATGGAGGCCGCTGCTGAGAACGGCATTCCCGTCATCGTGCTTGACCGCCCCAACCCCAACGGCTTCTATGTGGACGGTCCCGTGCTGAAGCCTGAAAACAAGTCGTTTGTTGGTATGCACCAAGTGCCAGTGGTTTATGGCATGACGATAGGCGAATATGCCAAGATGGTGAATGGCGAAGGTTGGCTGAAAGGCGGTGTCACTTGCGAACTCACTGTGATACCTATTAATAATTATAACCGTAACGCCATCTACGAATTGCCTGTACGTCCTTCGCCTAACCTACCCAACTGGGAGTCGGTGTACCTCTACCCCACCCTCTGTTTCTTTGAAGGCACTATCGTCAGCATAGGACGAGGCACGGAAACACCCTTCCAAGTTTACGGACACCCCAATATGCGGGGAAGCTATACTTTCACGCCCCAAAGTACTACAGGTGCCACTAAGCCCCTGCTCGAAGGCCAGCGTTGTAGAGGGGAAAACCTTGTCGAGTTTGCCCATGACTATACCTACAACACCAACCAACTTCATATAGAATGGCTTATCGAAGCCTTTCAGCAGTTGAAAGACAAAGGCTTTTTTAACAACTATTTCGTCAAGCTTTCTGGCGACCAGCAGTTGCAGCGCGACATAGAAAATGGAAAAAGCGCGGACGACATCCGCGCTTCATGGAACAAAGACTTGGAGGCTTTCAAGGCCATCCGCGCCAAATATCTGTTGTATTAACTGTCTTTTTTCTTTCCCTTGAAAATCTTGGTTCGCAGCATAAACACCGTCAAGGCTGCCCAGAAGATAATCAGGATGCCCAAGGTGATGAAAGTCGCATTCAAGCTCTGTGGAGCATAACCCACAAGCAACAAAACTGGGAAGCCCAGCACAATAGCCGAAAGGGTCTGCAACACCAGGTTATTGGCGGCAGGGGTTTCAAACTTCGGGTCGATTTCGCGGAGCAAAATCATACCGTTGCTGGCAGTACCCGTCAACATACCGAACATTGAGAAGAAGCCCTCATACTTGTAATTCGGATAGAGGTGCTTTGAAATCCACAACACATAAATGAATGTAACGATGGCACCTAAGGACACGATGATGGCGAAAGGCAGCACAAACTTGCCAAAGTTTTCGAAACTGATAGCAGCCGTTCCTGCCACAATCATAATATCGAAGCAGAAACCGCTGATTCGGTTCAGCATATAATTGTTGATATACTCGCGGCTCATCAGTTTGGCTTTCTTGAAACGGCCTAAAATCCATTTGAACAGGATGCCAAACAACGTGCCAATCAGGAAGTTGAATCCCCATAACATGGGTTTCAGCGTGTTGGTGCCGAAGTTGCCTAACTCCATATTCTGAATCCAGTTGGTGAAGAGATAAACGAGAAAATAGACGAACAGCACCATGCAGACCTGCACCGAAAGCTTGTCGATGGACTCGGTATCGGGAATCTCACCCTTGCTTTCGTAATCCTCCAAAGTATTCATCTGAGCTTTGGCAATCTTTTTGCGGGAAAGAATGCCTTTGCGGCGCAGAATGTTCATGTAAATCACACCGACCACGCTACCGACGATGAAGCCAGTCGCTGCAATGGACAAACCGAAGTCGGCACCAGGGAAGTCAATACCCTGTTGCGTAGCCCAACTAGTGAAAATCTTGCCGAAGTTCAAAGCCTGTCCCGGTCCTTGACCATAGCCCATAGGCAGCAACAGACCAGCGGCATAGAACAAACGCTTGCCGAAATGGAAGAACAAGATAGAAACAATCAAGCCCACAATACCTTGGATGACGTATGTAGAAGCCGTCAAAGCACCCGTCTCAATCACCTTCATGGGTGTGGATTTCGATTCTATTTTGTTGTTCTTTAATGCCAAAGCCACAAATCCCAAGCCTAAAGCGTGATAAGTAACGATTTCCATCATCGGCTTGTTGATGATGTCACGGCAATTGGGGAAAGCCTTAAAAACAAGAAGCAGAAAGCCACCTAACAAGGCCGAGGGCAGCAAGCTTTTGTTCAAAAATGGCACCTTGGTTCTCAGTACGTTGCCCAAAAGAAGAGCCGTTGCCAAGATGCAGAATTGCACCAACCATTGCCAGGCCTCAGGCCGGTCGAAGGTCATTACTGAAACGTCTAAAAGCATACTATTTGATTATTTGATTGATTTATTGCAATTTTACTGCAGTACCTGAAGCAGAGACCATCAACATCGAACCGTTTTGGCCTAACACTTCGTAGTCCAAATCAATGCCTACCACGGCATCGGCATTCAGTTGTCGAGCCCGTTCTTCCAACTCTCGCAGGGCTTGGGTACGAGCCGTGATTAACTCTTCCTCGTATGAGCCCGAACGTCCACCAATGATATCGCGCAGACTGGCCTTAAAATCCTTAATAAAATTCACTCCAGAAATAACTTCTCCGAATACAACGCCCTTGTATTCTGTGATGGTGTGACCTTCAACGGTCGGTGTAGTAGTTAGTATCATAACACAATATTTGCCAATTTTGCCTGCAAATATACTGCATTTTTGATTCAATGAATAAAAACCTGTAATTTTGCGGCATGAAAAAAGCTTTGCAACTGTTTCTCACCTTTTTTAAAATCGGGGCTTTCACCCTTGGCGGAGGCTATGCCATGCTGTCGATGGTGGAAAAGGCTGTCGTCGACCAGAAGAAGTGGATTCCCAACGATGAGTTTTGGGATATGATTGCTGTGGTTCAGTCGCTTCCGGGTGTTTTCGCGGTCAATACGGCACTGTATGTCGGACATCGCGTTGCAGGAACGAAAGGTGCTTTTGCTGCAATGTTAGGCGCTATTATTCCCTCCATCGTCATTATCCTTTTATTGACTACGGTTTTCCGCGAATACCGCGACCAACCTGTGGTGGAGCGTATCTTTAAAGGCATCCGTCCATGTGTGGTGGCTCTTATTCTCGCTCCTTCCCTACGGATGATCAAATCGGCCAAGGTGACTTGGAAGACGGCTATCATTCCCGTTGTGACCGTGTTCCTCATCTGGTGGCTCAAAATTTCACCGGCATACGTTATCCTCGCCGCCATTGCTGGCAGCCTGGTTTACGCAATTTTCATCAATAAGAAGACTAAAAACAAGGAGGCTGAGTCATGATCTATCTGCAATTGCTTTGGGTTTTCGTCAAGATAGGCGTGTTGGGCTTTGGAGGCGGCTATGCCATGCTCTCGCTCATCCAGCATGAGGTGGTGGAACATTATGCATGGATGACGACTACTGAGTTTGCCGATATGGTGGCCATCTCTCAGATGACTCCCGGCCCCATTTCCATCAACTTGGCGACCTATGTGGGTTACACTACAGCCGGTTTTGGAGGCTCGTTGTTGGCCTCTTTTGCCCTCTGTCTGCCTTCTATCATTATGGTATATCTCATTCTGAGGCTCTTCATGAGCCAGAAAGACAACGCCTTGATGAACAACACCTTGAAAGGATTGAAACCCGCCATTGCAGGACTTATCTTTGCTGCAGGACTTTCTATGATGAACCTACAGAACTTCCCCGATCTCGGACGTGGGCAATATAACGTCAGCGTGATTATCTGTGTGGTTGCGTTTGTGGCCTCCTATTTCTTCAAGGCCAACCCCATACTGCTGATTGTACTATCGGGAGCAGTAGGGTTCATGGTGTATTGAAACAGCGTATCAGACTCTTTGCAGACGGGCAAGCAAGTCGTCGCGAAAACTTAAGCCGACGGGAATTTTAGTGCCCGCTACGGTGACGTCGTTCTTGTCCATATCCTGGATGTGCCTGAAAGAAACGATATAAGATTTATGGACACGTACGAACTTGTCCTTGGGTAGTACATCCTCCAAATCCTTCAAAGCGAACAAAGCCGTAATGCGGCGTTGCGTGGTGTGGAATGTCACGTATTCATGCTGTCCTTCGATGTAGAGCAAATCATCAAAGTTAATCTTATAGAGTTTGTAGTCCGCTTTAACTGTGATAAAATCGCTCGATTGACTAACTGTATCGGTGGGCTTTGTCCCAGAACTCTTGGGCTGTCCATTGCCAATTACCTTGTTGATGGCTTGGAAGAATCGCTGGAAGTCAAAGGGTTTGAGTAGATAATCTGTCACAGCAAGATTAAACGCATCGACTGCGTATTCCGAATAGGCCGTAGTAAAGATTACGGCAGGCTTCTTTTCTAGACTTTTCACCAATTCAAGCCCCGTTAGGTCAGGCATCTGGATGTCCAAAAGCATGATGTCGACCTCATACGCATTCAATGCATTCATGGCCTCAAATGCATTGGAACAGGTAGCCACCAATTGCAGACTGTCCACTTTCGATACATAGTCCTGCAACAGTTTTTGGGCCAGATATTCGTCGTCTACAATAATCACATTATATTTCTCTTTCATAGCTCTATTCTTACTTTATAGGTTTCATTATCTTGTTGTATGTCAAAAATATAATCCATACCATAATGCAGCATTAAGCGCTGTTGCACGTTTTTCTGACCGATGCCTGATTTCTTTTCACTTGTCCCGTTGCTTGCCATAGGTAAAGTGTTTTTGGCCACCGTGTTTTCAGCTACAAAACTGAACTTGTCGTCATACTGTCTGATGCTGATATGCACAAAGCCCTCGGGGTGGGTTTCCAATCGGCTGTATTTGAAACAGTTCTCGACGATAGGCTGCAAAATCATGGGAGCCATCGTGAACTCCTCATTCTCCACCTCTTTAGTCAATAGCACGTCGCGAGGACCTGCCATACGCATCATCTGAAAGTCGATGAAGTTCTCGATATAGTTGATTTCTTTGCTTAATGGAATCACTTCAGTTTGGCAGTCGACTAGCACATAGCGCAGCATCTCGCTCAACTTCAATACGCTATTGGCGGCGTTGTCGTCATGCGTGTAAACCATCGAATAGATGTTGTTGAGTGCATTGAACAGGAAATGTGGGTTGATTTGCGACCTTAAGTAGCGCAATTCCATATTCAGTTTTTCGCTTTTCAGCTGGTCGGCGATGATTCTTTCCTCGTTTTCCTTGCGCTGGTAATAGAAAATCACCACGATGGCATAGGTGGAAATGAACCAGATGAGACGCACCATAAAGGCAAGAAAAACAAAAGGGAAAAACTGCATCTCACCGAACGGACTCTTGGCAATCCAATGGAGCAGCAGGCTATCGATAGCTGTCGAAGTTGCCGCCCAAACACAAAGGGCTAAAATGGAAAGTAAAATGAAGAAGACTACCTGACCACGCTTCAGGAAAGGGTCAATCAGAACCTTGTTTATAAAAGTAACCAAAAGAGCCACCAGTCCCACGAAACAAAGTGAGCTGGCGGCCCTAAATAGGTAGTTACTGTTGGAATGTACAGTGAAAAATACGACAAACAACACTATCCATACCACGCCGTTTTTATAGAGGCGTTCCAACAGGCCCATATTGGCTGTTGGCAACTCAGGCAGGGCGGGCAGGGTGCGTTTTTTCTTGGCCATTGATTACTCTTCCGTCAAATCGACGACTTGTGCGTCAGGAGCGTTCTTCATCACCGATGCAATACCATTACGCATAGTCACTTCGCTAGCATACATCTGACTCGAACCAATGATTTGCCCATTGGTAGCCATCAGGTTGAAATAAGGCTTGCCGTTGGAGGCTTGCTTCACATCGAAACGCTTCTCTTCCTGACTGTTTTTCTTGACAGATTCAACGCCATTGAGGCAAGTGGCCTTTGATTTGTAACCTTGGCTGGTAAGGATGATTTGGCCGTTAGTGGCCTTCAGATTGAACTGGAACTCACCGTTCTTTCTGGTGGTAATTTCAAATTTTCCCATTTTTTCTTGTTTTTAAGGTGGTTTAGGCTGCAAATATACATCCTTTTTTCTTTGTTTGGACATTGTCGGTAATTAATTATTGTCTAATTTTCAACGAAAGCGGGAAAATTGTCAACAAAAAATCCACCAACCAAACACAATAATTCCTACTTTTGCACCTTATTTATAAAGCAACAAATTAGAGAGATAAAAACCCATGAAAAAACTGAATATTAGCATTATAGCCTTTGCCATGATGTTTGTCTCCCCCTTATTGGCACAGGCACAGGATGGCTTTTCAGCCCTTCAACAGAATCAAGAGAGCCTTTCGACAAGCTCAGAGACCTTACATCTCACCTTAGACCAAGCCTTGGAGATTGCCCTATCAGAGAGCAACACCATCAAGATTGCCGACTTGACGGTTGAAAAGACCGGCTTTGCAAAGAAAGGCAGTTATGCCTCGCTCTATCCCAACGTCAACATCAGCGGCTCCTATCAGCGCACCTTGCAGAAGCAGGTGATGGTGATGGACATGGGCGGTCAGACGATGGAAATCAAGGTGGGTCGCGATAACAACATCAGTACCTCAGCCTCAGCCAGCATGCCTTTGGTGAATGCCTCGCTGTGGGAGAGCCTAAAGCTGTCGGCTTTGGATGTGGAGATGGCGGTGGAGCAAGCCCGTTCATCGAAAATCGGGATGGTGAAGCAGGTGAAGCAAGCTTTCTATACCGTGCTGCTGGCTCAAGAGTCGTACAAAGTGATTGACCAGGTGTACGAAAACGCGCAGAAGAACTACGAGAAGACCCTACAGCGTTTCAACGTGGGCAAAGCCTCGGAGGTGGAACGTCTCCGCGCTCAGGTGACAATGATGAACGCCGAGCCGAGTGTGTCGAGTGCTGAAAACGCCGTCCTGTTGGCCACTTGGCAGCTGAAAGCCGTGATGGGCATCGACCTTGGCACTGAAATCGATGTGGTCGGTGATTTGAATGACTATACCCAAGCTCTGTTGACGCCCTACGTCTCGGAAGACGACCTCAGTAGCAACAGTTCCTTGCTACAGCTCGACATTCAGGGTCGTATGCTTGAATCCACCCTTAGGATGCAGAAACGTCAATACCTGCCTACCCTTGCGGCAAGTATCAACTACAACTATAGTGCCATGGGCGACGACAAATTGAGTTGGTTCCCCTCCTCTACTGCGGCTGTGAGCCTCAGTATCCCGGTCTTCGACGGATTCCAAAAACACAATACCATCAAACAGACCAAAGTGACCCGCAATATGCTTGCCATGCAACGCGAGGATGCCGAACGCAACCTCCGCATCGCCATACGCAACTACAACGACCAAATGGAGCTCTGCGTTAAAAACTACCAGGCCGCCAACGCTACCGTGGAGATTGCGCAGAAGAGCTACGACATCTCCGAAAAGATGTACGAAGTGGGCAAAGCCACCAATGTGGAACTTAACGATGCCCAGGTGTCGCTCATGCAAGCCCAGCTCACACAGGCTCAGGCTATTTATGACTTTATGGTGACAAAAGCCTCGTTGGACGAATTAATGGGTAAAGAATAGGCTGTTATCTTTTGCTGTTGGCCAAATTATAATCTGAAATATCAAAAATACATCAATGAAATACCTCAAACTTAGTATCATCACTCTTGCCGCCTTTATGATGGTGGCTTGTGGACAAAAAGAAAGCACCGAAAACGCTACAGGGCAGAACGCACCTAAAGCCGCTCCTGTGGTCAGCGTGGTCACGGCACAAGCCGAAGACGTTGACATCACCAACACCTTCACCTCGAACATTGAGCCTTATGCCACGAACAATATCGTCTCGCAGACAGCAGGCCGAATCGTCAGCATCAACGCCGAAGTGGGACAGAAAGTGCGCAAGGGCCAGCTGTTGGCCATGATGGACGATGTCAATTTGGCGAAGACCCGTTTGCAGTATGTCAATGACTCAACCGAGCTGGAACGTCTTACCCAACTGTATAACATCGGTGCCGTCTCGCAAGCCGACTACGATATGGCCAAACTATCGCTCAACATCACCAAGAAGACATACAATAACTTGGCTGAGAACACCTACCTTCGTAGCCCTATCAACGGCGTGGTGACAGCTCGCAACTATGACAAGGGGGATATGTATAGCATGACCCAGCCCATCTTTGTGGTCGAGCAGATACAGCCCGTCAAGATGCTGGTCAACGTTTCGGAAAGCCTCTTCACTCAAGTCCACAAAGGCATGGAGTTCGACATCACCGTGGATGCCTATCCGGGCGAAGTCTTCAAAGGTACGGTGAACCTGCTCTACCCCACCATCAGTTCAGCCACACACACCTTCCCCGTTGAGGTGATTTGCACCAATAGTGACGAGCGTCTCCGTCCTGGTATGTTTGCCCGCGTGACAGCCAACTTCGGCACCAACCATCATGTCGTGGTGCCTGATATCGCTGTCGTCAAGCAGCAAGGCTCTGGCGAGCATTTCGTCTATGTGCTGAAATCCGACAATACCGTGAAATACACCCTCGTGGAACTCGGCAAGCGCCTTGGCAACCGTTATGAAATCGTCAGCGGAATCAATGAAGGCGACAAGATTGTCACCGAAGGACAGGTTCGCCTGAAGGATGGAGTGAGTGTTACCGTAAAACAATGAATAATATAACTACGAATTGCACGAATGAAACGAATTATGACAAAAGAATTTTGCGGCAAGCCGCTGATTTATACGAATTTTGTTCGCTACAAATTCGCGTCCATCGGATGCCTGCATCCATAAAATTCAAAAATATAATCGCGCAATTCGTATAATTCGTAGTTAAAATCAACTGTATCATGAGTCTACAAAGAACAGCAGTCAATAATCCGGTGACGACAGCCTTGGTGTTTGTCGCCATCGCCATCTTCGGTATCTTCTCTTTGATGAACCTCTCCATCAACCAACTGCCCAACATGGAGACCAACTTCATCATGGTGATGACCTCCTATCCGGGAGCCAGTGCCGCCGATATCGAGACCAATATCTCCAAGACTTTGGAGAACACCCTGAACGCCGTCCCCGACCTGAAGCACCTCTCCTCCACTTCGCGTGAGAACACCTCGGTGCTTTCCTTGGAGTTTGAAAGCGGTATCGACATCGAGACCGCCACCAACAACGTGCGCGACAAGATAGATATGGTGCGAAACTACCTACCCGACGGTGCCACCAACCCCGTTTTGTTCAAGTTCAACGCCGAGGATATGCCCATCATGCTGCTCAGCGTGACGGCAGAAGAGAGTCTGCCCGCCTTGGACAAGATTATCGAGGACCGCGTCACGACCCCTTTGGCACGTGTAAGCGGCGTGGGTACGGTTTCTGCCAACGGTGCCCCCAAACGTGAGATTCAGGTCTACGTTGACCCGAACAAATTGGAAGCCTACAACCTGACTCTTGAGAGCATCTCCAACACCTTGGCCACCGAAAACCGCAACGTGCCTGCCGGCTATATCGACATCGGCTCGAACAGCTACAGCCTGCGTATCCAGAAAGAGTTCACCTCTGCCAAGGAAATGGAAAACGTCATCGTAGGCTCTCGCGGCAATGCTCCCATCTATCTGCGTGATGTGGCTACCGTCATCGACGGCTCGGAAGAACGCATTCAGGAGTCATACAGCAACGGGCGACAGGGTGCCACCATCATCATCCAGAAGCAAACCGACGCCAACGCCGTCAATGTTATCAAGGGCATCAAGAAACAACTGAAGGTTATCGAACCCACCTTGCCCTCCGATGTCAAGCTGAGCATCATTGTCGACGGCTCGACCTCCATCCAGAACACCATCAACAACCTGCGCGACACCATCTTCATCACCTTCATCCTCGTGATGTTGGTCGTGTTTGTCTTCTTAGGTCGCTGGCGCGCCACCTTTATTATTGTGCTGGCTATCCCGATTTCGCTATTGGCTTCGTTGATTTACCTGTTCGCAACGGGCAACACGCTGAACATCATCTCCATGTCATCATTAACCATCGCTATCGGTATGGTGGTGGACGATGCCATTGTGGTGTTGGAAAACATCACCTCGCATATCGAACGCGGCTCGAAGCCCAAGGAGGCAGCCGTTCACGCCACCCAAGAGGTGCAGCTTTCGGTTATCGCCTCTACCCTGACCATGTTGGCTGTGTTCCTGCCGCTGACGATGATTAAAGGTACCACGGGCGTGATGTTCAAGCAGCTGGGTTGGATTGTGTCCATCATCATGATTGTATCCACCACGGGTGCTTTGACCCTGGTGCCAATGATGTGCTCCAAGATGCTGGTGATGAACCCTCATCAGAGCAATTTCCACAAAGCCCTCTTCCGCCCCATCAACAAAGGATTGGATGCCATCAGCAATGGCTATGCCCGACTCATCAACTGGTGCCTCGGTCACCGCAAGGTGATTATCTTCGGAATGTTGGCCCTGTTCGCTTTGTCCATCGTCTTCCTTGCTCCTACTTTGAAGACTGAGATGATGCCCAAGTTGGACGAAGGCCGTTTGAGCATCAGCATCGAGTTGCCTACGGGTACGGGACAGGATATTACGGGAGCTTTCGCCAAGAGCCTCGCCGAAGACTTCATGGCTATCCCCGAAGTGAAGATATGCAACTACAGCTTTGGTCAGGCCGACTCCGACAATGCTTTTGCCTCGATGCGTAGCAACGGTACGCATATCATGTCGTTCAACCTGCGACTTGGAACCAAGACTGAACGCCGCAAGGCAGGACTGCGCAAGACGAGCGAAGTGGCCGACGAGATTCGCGCCAAGCTGAACGCCATGCCCGAAATCAAGAAAGCCAACGTCAACGAAGGCGGCGGCGGTATGGGTGGCATGAGTACCGTTCAGGTTGAGGTGTATGGTTATGATTTCACCACTACCGACAACGTGGCCAACGAAATTGCGCAGAAGCTCCGCGACAAGGGCATCCTGCAAGTCATCGTCAGCCGCGACGAATACACCCCTGAATACCAGATTGACTTCGACCGTGAGAAACTCGCCCTTAACGGATTGAACAGCACCACCGCAGCCACCTATGTCAAGAACCGCATCAACGGCTCGGTAGGCTCCTACTATCGTGAGGACGGCGAGGAATATGACATCCGCGTCCGCTACGCCCCTGAGTTCCGCAAGAGCGTCGAGGACATCGAGGACATCAAGATTTACAACAGCTACGGACAACCCGTCCGCGTGGGCGACTTGGGCGAGGTGGTTGAAACGCTCACCCCGCCTCAAATCCAGCGCAAGGACCGTGAACGCTTGGTCAGCGTGACCGCCGTCGTTGGTAAGGGCATGGTGCTGAGCGATGTGGTCAAGATTTGTGAGGAAGTCATCGCCGACACTGAAATCCCGTCTGAAATCATGACCAAAATCGCAGGAGACTACGAGACACAACAAGAGATGTTCGGCGACCTGCTCACCCTCTTGATTCTTATCATCATATTGGTTTACATCGTGATGGCCTCGCAGTTCGAGAACCTCATGAAGCCTTTCGTCATCATGTTCTCCGTGCCTTTCACCTTCACCGGTGTGCTGCTCGGTCTGTGGACCACTGGTACCGCCTTAGGTGCCATGGCTTTTGTGGGTATTCTTATTTTGATGGGTATTGTCGTGAAGAACGGTATCGTGCTCATCGACTATACCACCCTTTTGGAGGAACGCGGCGTTGAGGTGAAGGAAGCCACCGTGATGGCGGCCCGCTCGCGTCTGCGTCCTATCCTGATGACCACCTTGACCACCGTTCTCGGTATGATACCTTTGGCCATAGGTCACGGCGAAGGCGCCGAGATGTGGAACTCCTTGGGTATCACCGTTGCCTGGGGCTTGACGGTCTCCACTTTGATTACCCTGTTATTGATTCCCGCCCTCTACTGCTCGCTTGAAACGAGAGCTGTCCGCAGAAAGCAGCGTAAGGCTGAAAGAGCATTAACCGCCACCGAAAACATCAGATAACCATGAAAGCCATATTAGTAACATACAACCAAGCCTATTACGACGAAATCGCCAAAGTGCTGAACGACAATGGCGTCAAAGGGTTCACCGAGTGGAATGAAATCAAAGGTCACGGAAGCGAGACCGGCGAGCCGCACTACGGCACACACGCCTGGCCGACATTGAACAACGCCCTCATCAGCATCGTCGACGACGACAAGGTGGACGCCATCCTTGACCAACTTCACAAGAAAGACCTCAAGACTCCCAACTTGGGTCTGAGAGCCTTCAGCTGGCATGTGGAAAAGATGATTTGATTCTCATGAGCCGTCTCCAAGTCATCATCAGCCCGCAATACGACCCCTTCCTCAACCGCGCTGTAGAGAAATACCTTACAGACAATCAGGAGGAAGGTGTCGTGACAATGTATTTGTGGAAGAACGAGCGTACCGTCGTCATCGGGTACAACCAAAACCCCTTCTCGGAATGCAACGTAAAGCTGTTGCTTGACGAAGGCGGTCACCTGATGCGTCGCGGCACAGGTGGCGGAGCCGTCTATCACGACTTGGGCAACATCAATTTCTCGTTTGTTGCCGACAAGTCGCTCTACGATGTGCGTCGTCAGCTCAGCGTGATTCAGGATGCTCTCCTCTCCTACGGCTTGCAGGCAGAAATCTCAGGCCGCAACGACCTCACCTGCGAGGGGCGCAAATTCAGCGGCAACGCCTTTGCAAAAGGACAAAGGAACGACCTGCATCACGGCACCCTTTTGATTAAGACCGATGGAACGATGATGCAACGTTACCTCAACGTCGACAAAGCCAAGTTGATGAAACACGGGGTCAGCAGCGTGAGGAGTCGCGTCGTCAACCTCAGCGAGCTGGTTCCTGAGCTGACCTCCGAGAGCATCAAGCAGCCCCTCATCACGTCCTTCGAAAAGGTCTATGGAGGTCAAGCCACCCACCTCGATTTCGACACCTTTATTAATATGGCAGAGGTTCAGGCCATCATGTCGGAAATTTCGTCTCGAAATTTCCTATTCGGTCGCTGGGAGCAATTCAAGACCACGAAGAAAGCCCAGTACCCCTGGGGCAGCGTCGACATCGCCTTGCAGATTGACGAATCACAATCGTTGATAACTGAAGCCCAAATCGCCTCCGACTGCCTTGAGCCGGAGACCATCAAGCAGGCTGAAGAACTATTAACAGGAAGCAGCACGAAAGCAGCACCCGCTTTCGATGCAAGCAGCGAGATACTTCGCGATATTTTTGGGTTGGTTTATGGGTAAATCTAGTCTTTTATCAATTGTAGTTCTTGAACAGGTTGTTATTGTAGAGATTAAGAGGGTCGAACATTAAATCCCAATTTTCACCCCAAACCAAATTGCCAAATTCTATTTTGTAGTCAAGAAATCTGACAGGGTCATAGTATTTGTCGTATTGAGGATGTGGGCGTTTGATGAAATAGGGCTCAAAATCAACAACATTGCACTTCCCGTCCGCAAAAGTGACTCGGAGCTTGTAGTCGCCACAAGGTTCTATCTTGATGACAGTGTAAGGGTTCATCGCTTTATATTTTTTTGTTGATTTTCTCTGGAGTAAGCGTCTCTTTCAATACATAGAAGCGGTACCATTTCTCGGCAATCTTAACGGCGAATTCCTCTACGAAAGCTTTAGCTTGTTCCATTTTTGCTTTTGGAAGATGTTCTTTGCCTCTCTTTTTACGAGTCTTTATTTCTTTCAGCTTGCCATTCTCAAAATGAAGCTCAAAAATAGTTTCATACTCCCCGCTGATTGCATGAGCATGGATAGGCTCGTGGTCATTGGGATGAAGGAAGAAAATTATTCCAAAATACTCGTATATCTTAGGCATGATTCTAACACTTAACAATCCGTCTGCAAAAATATACAATTTTTGGAATACCACAGTTTTTTTGGCAAAAATGCTATTAATGCCAAAGAAGCGAGACTTCGCAGAAACTAAGGCCTCCGGTAGGGACAGTGGGTCATGCCCCACTGTCTTCAAAGCCGCAAGAAAAAAGGCGACCCGAAGGCTGCCTTTTGATGCTGTTTTCTATGGTCAAAAAATAGGCCGTTTTTAAAAAGGTTACCTTTTATGGCAAAAAAGGTTAGGTTTCTTGGCAAAAAAGGTAACCTTTTTTATTTGGCCGTTTTTTTGGTCGTTTTTCGCGAAGTATACTTGAGCTGGCAGATAAAGTGACTTTAGCTGGCAGGTCAAGTATACTTGAGCAAAAAAGGGGGCTTTACGAGCCGAAGCCGTCATGCCCCCTATAGGGATAGGTTATTGCGCGTTGCGGACGAGACGCACCGAGTAGCCGTAACCGCGGTTGCTGTTGTGCTGTGGATTGAGGCGGTCACTCTTGAAATACACGTAGCGGGCGAGGGTGTTGTCGTCAGTGCTGTGCGAACTCGACCAATAGCTGCCGCTGTTACCCACATCGTTAATCCCCATGCTATAGCGGTAGCCGGCAGCAGGAAGGAACACCGCGCCGTTGGTCATCATCTGAGCCCATTGCTCAGCATTGTAGACGTTAACCCAACTGCTGATGTCTGAGGTGAAGTTCAGTCCTTCGGGTAGTGTCCATTCGTCGGGAAGCAGGATCATGCCGTTCACGCCGTTCACCTTGCCGTGTCCGTATTTTGAAGCTGCATCTGTGCGGCTACTGAAAATGTAGCCCCACTCGTCCGTGGTCAATGTGCGCCAACCGCTGTTCTCCTCATTGCCACCATTGGCGATGGCATTGTAGCCCCAGTCAGCCTGGCCGTTTTGGGCGGACAAGTTGTAGTATTGGTTGCCGTAGGCGTAGTAACTGCTATTCGTGGTGCTTGTCACCCAGGGCTGATAATAAGTGGCTCCATGGTTGTATCCGCTCGTGCCCCAGCCGAAGAGGTCGCGGTCGGCGGTTTGGCTGTTGCTGCCCTGCCCATTGTTACCAAGATAGTCCCACTGGTGCTCGGCAAACTGCCAGTAAGGCGTGGCCGCGCTGCCGATATACTGCAGGTTGCCCTGAGCGAAGAACACCTGCGTGCCTGCTGCATTGATGGTGAACTTTCCGTTAAGAGTTCCCCACGGTCGAACTTGAATGTTGGTTGAAACTGCAATGCCGTCGGTTAGATAGCCGTTCTCAATGATGGCAGGAATCGCAGGGCGGGTGCCCAGATAGTTGCCGCCCAGCGTGTACACAGACCCTTCCTCACCTTCTTCGATGGCATTCTGAGGTAGCAGAATGGCCCATTGCTCGACATCCTGTCCTATTCCAGCTGGAAGAATTATCACGCCTTCGCCGTCCTGTGAAGAGGTCAGACTATAGTCGGTGAAGTTCACCGTCACCTTGTTATTCAAGCCCGTGATGCAGACGCGGACGTTGGCTGGGGTGTTGGCCGGGGTGGTCACGAGGAACTTGGCCAAAGCGCACTTGTTGAGCAAGTGGGCAGTGTAGGTCTCGTTGGTCAGGCTGAAGTCCTGCTCCGAGGCCGCGCACGAAATGACGGGCAGATGCTCGGTTTGGTCGCTGATGATGACGGAGAACTCTTCCGTCGCGCCTGCACTGAGGGTCTCCTCGGGAATCACGTTGCCGAGGAAGAAGAACTGCAGGGGCTCGCCCTCGACGGGGTTGGTGATGCTGCCCACAAACTGGTGGTTGCCGTTGTGGATGAGGGAACCGACGTATTTGCCGCCACTGCCCACGTAAATCTTGTCGCCGGCCTCAAAGACGACGGTGCCTTCTGTCGGGGTCACGTCCACCTTTGCGCCGCTGTTCTTCAGGCTAAGGGTAATGTTAAAGGTGTTTTCTGTATTGTCGGTGGTAGGTTGTTCGCTTTTCTTGCATTGTGTCAGGCCAAGAGCCACGAGCAAGGCCATCATAAGGGTGATAGTTTTTTTCATTGTTGTTGTCTCCTTTTTATTTGTTGTTCTTTTTGTTTCTTTTTCTTGTTTTGATGGTGGCGTAGCCTGCGCCTGCGGCAAGCATAATCAGCATACCGCCGCCGAGCGGTGCGCCAAAGGTCTGGTTGGTGATGTCGTCGGCTCCGATAGAGTTGCCGAAGAGTTGGTTGGTTACATCGCCATTGGTGGAATTGCCGAAATTCTGATTCGTCACTGAGAGTGTCGCCTCATTGTCACGCAACATTCCCGAATTGCGATTGGCTCCCACATCCGAGTCGCCCCTTCCGAACACGCCGCCTTGGGCCGAGGCTCCTACGGGTAGCAGTAGTCCCGCCGCCACAAGGAGCGCAAACACCACGAGGTTCCGTTTCTTTGTTGCTTTGTTCATTTTAATCCTTTCTTTGATAATTGTTATTGTTGTTAAGTTAGAGTTTCTCATACCAATCAAAAAGGGTACGCCTTTCGCAAACTAAATACATAAGAAGCGTGAGCTGTGTGATATCACATCGTACTTGAGGGTCCTAGCAATACCCAAAAAAGAAATGTAATAACAACCCACGCTAAACAGCGTGAAACCGTAATACAACCTTTTCTTTTTGCACTCTTGAAAAGTTGCTAGGTTCTCAAGTATAATGGAAGCATAACGCTTCTTATGGTCAATATGTCACGAACTGGCGAACCAATTTGGGTGCAAAAATACAGGTTTTTTGGAGTCATTGAGATAGAAAACGTGGAAAAAATCACAAGTTTGTCTATTGCGAAAAGGGATACGCTCTCTGTGATTTTAACTGTAACAACTGTAACAACTGTAACAGCGGTCATTTTTTTGAGTTACAACTTGCCAAATCCAGTTTTTTTGTTTAACTTTGCAGACGCAAAAACAAAGCAGCGAATGAGCTGCGTGAACACCCGTAATTATCTGTGTTACTGTACAATAAAACGCATTAATAGACTTGCATCCTATTGCAGCATAGTAACACGCTCATTCCCAATCCCTTAAAGCAGAAAAGACGATAGCAACTCTATAGCAACGCTATACCAATTCTATACCTACTCTATGGCTCCTTTGAGGTAACTTTGAGGTAACTTCGAGGTAACTTCGAGATATCTCCCACATAGTTCCCTAATCCCATCCTGAATCTTATCCGTTTCACCTCTGATTCTCCCTATCATTAGCCACGAATTGCGCCCATTTCAACTGAAATAACTATCTTTGCAGCCCATTTCACGTCCAACAAATGGACCATTGGTTCGGCTGTCACATTGTGGCAACCCTACAACTGTCAACTGTCAACTGTCAACTGTCAACTGTCAACTGTCAACTATCAACCGAATGAAATACTACCTCCTCCCCTTAGGCTGCCAGATGAACTTGAGCGATACGGAGCGCGTGCGCACGGTGCTCAACGGCATGGGATTCATAGAGACCCAAAACGAAGACGAAGCCACCATCCTCGGCATCATCGCCTGCTCGGTGCGCCAGAAAGGCATCGACAAGGTGTATGGCCGCATCGAGAAATGGAACGCCATGAAGAACCGGCAGAGCGTCATCACCTTCGTATCGGGCTGCGTCCTGCCCGCTGACCGCCTGCGTTTCCTCAAGCTCTTCGACCTGGTGTTCCCCATGAACGAACTGCCCAACTTCCCGGAAATGATCCGTCAATACGGCATCGTCACTCCCGCCTCGTTGCGCTATGGGGAAGAGATTGAGACCCAACCGGTTGTCAGGCCCTTGGCGCCGCTGTTCCACAAGGACGACAAAATCAACCCCTCAGCCAATATGGACAAGTTCTGGTCCATCACGCCCACACAGACCTCCTCTTTCGAGGCTTTCATCCCCATCCAGAACGGATGCAACAACTTCTGCACCTACTGCGCCGTGCCTTACACACGGGGAAGAGAAGTTTCCAGACCCTCGGAGGAGATTCTCAACGAAGTGAAGGAACTGGTGGAAAAGGATTACAAGAGCATCACCCTGTTGGGACAGAACGTCAACTCGTATGGCTTGGACAAGAAAGGCGAGGAAATCAATTTCGCCGAGTTGCTGCGCCGCATTGGTGAATACGGGAAAACTTCGGGAAAGGAGTTTTGGGTATATTACACTGCGCCGCATCCCCGAGACATGGGCGACGACATCATCGAAGTGATGAGCCAATACGACTGTCTCGCCAAACAGATTCATATTCCCATACAATCGGGCGACGAGGCGATGCTGCAACGCATGAACCGTCACCACAACCTGGAGCGTTACCGCCATATCATCCAAACCATCCGTGAGAAACTACCTACAGCCACCATCTTCACCGACATCATCGTGGGCTTCACCCACGAGACCGAAGAGGAGTTTGAGAACACCCGCAAGGCGATGGAGGAGTTCAAATACAATATGGCTTTCATTGCCCAGTATAGTGTCCGCGAAGGGGCTGTAGCTTCCAAGTGGGAAGACGACGTGCCTAAAGAGGTGAAGCGCCAGCGTTACCACCGCCTCACCGAGGAGTTGATGAAGCACAGCCTCGTCTATAATCAAAACCTCATTGGCCAAACCGTCAAGATGCTTGTGGAGACCCAAGACCGCAAGAACGGCTACCTCACTGGCCACACCGAAGGGAAGATTGTCATCCGCTTTGCATCAAGAGACACTTCGCTTATTGGACAGATTGTAAAGGTCAAGGTTGCTTCAGCATCGCCGCTGTCTATTGAGGGAGAGTTAATTGAAGGGTAGTCCAATAAAGAGAGCGAAGATACAAATGAAAACAATCTCCTTCAAAACCTTAGGTTGTCGCGTTAATCTGTATGAAACAGACGCTCTTGCGTCGCGTTTCAAGGCGGCGGGATATGAGATTGCTGACAGTAATAGTGACGCTGATGTCTTCGTTGTGAACACCTGCACCGTCACCAACACCAGCGACCAGAAATGCCGGCAGGCCATCCACCAAATACGCAGGAAACACCCTGAAGCGATTATTGTCGTCACAGGCTGTATGGTCAACCACAGGAAAGAAGAACTATTACAATCCGGCATTGCCGACTACGTCATTGACAATGAAAGGAAATCCGCCCTCTTCGACATCATCGACGAACACTTCAAAACCGGTCACAGCGACCCCGAAGGCTATGATAGAGACCTCTTCAGCTACCAGCCGGCCTTCGACACCTTCCACACCCGCAGCCTCATCAAGATACACGACGGCTGCAACAACTTCTGTTCCTACTGCATCATTCCGATGGTAAGAGGCCGGTCCACAAGCCGTCCGGCAGAGGACATATATAATAATGTACGAGAAGTCGTCGCTCACGGCTTCAAGGAAATCGTATTGACGGGGGTCAATATGGGACGCTACCAACACGAAAACACCAACTTCGAGCAACTCGTGGAAAGCATCCTCAACATCGATGGTGATTTCCGCGTCCGCGTCTCCTCCATCGAGCCTGACCAGTTCAGCGATAGGTTCCTCAGATTATTCCAGCATGAAAAGCTTGCGCCCCACATGCACATCTGTCTGCAGAGCGGCTCTGACGATACCCTGAAACGAATGCACCGTTTCTACAGCGTCGCCCAGTTCCGAGAGATGTGCAATCGCATTAAAGCTTTCCGCCCTGATTTTAATCTCACTACCGACATCATAGTAGGCTTTCCAGGCGAGACGGGGCAGACCTTCAAGGAAAGTTGCGACTTTGCAAAAGAAATCGGCTTCAGTCACATCCACACTTTCAAATATTCAGTGCGCAACGGAACCAAAGCCGCTGTAATGCCCGACCAAGTGCCGGAAAAAGTGAAAGCCGAACGCAGCGAAGTGATGCGGCAGATTTCATTGGAGAACAAAACCCGGTATTTCAAATCCATGCAGGGCAAAAACCAGCGGATGCTCGTTGAGCGAATCGACAGCAAAGGAGTCGCAAGAGGCTACGGCGAGAACTATATTCCCATCCTGCTGAAAGGCAATCAGCTCCAGCACAACACCTTTATCCATATAAAGCTCGGAGAAATCGTGCATTCGGAAAATGAGGAGAAAATGGCATTCGTCGGAGAATCAATGGATTATGAAACCAAATAAGACCTAAGAAAAAATTTTTAGTCGTCTGCATCGTATGTCACAAAAAAGTTGTAATTTTGCAGCCCGAAAAAAGAAATAAATTAAGGAATAAAAGATATGGCAAATCACAAAGATGCATTAAAGAGAGTACGTCAGTCAGAAAAGAGACGTTTGCACAACCGCTACTACGCCAAGAACATGCGTAACGAAGTCAAGAAGTTCCGTGCTTTGACCAACAAGAGCGAGGCCGAAGCCCAACTTTCGAAGATTTACTCCATCATCGACAGAGTGGCCAAGCGTGGCATCATCCACCGCAACAAGGCTGCCAACTTGAAGTCGAAGATGACGAAGGTTGTCGCCAAATTAGCCTAAGGTTATCTTATCCTCATAGATAATAGCCTCTTCTAACCAATAGGAGAGGCTTTTTTCGATAAAGAATCAGATAAAAGCGCAAGCTTTATAGCTTTATTTTGGGGCACTAAGATGAGTACAGAAAAGAAATCCATCAAGGAGTGGGAACCGGATGACCGTCCACGCGAGAAGATGATGAAACTCGGCAAAGCCGCACTCACGGACGCCGAGCTTATCGCCATTCTCATCGGGTCAGGCAACAGCGAACAAACCGCTGTGGGTCTGGCCACGTCCATCCTTGAATCAACGGGTAACAATCTCGTCACTTTATCTGACCTCACTATAGACGATTGGAAAAAGCACAAGGGCATAGGTCCTGCCAAAGCCATCACCGTCATAGCAGGTCTGGAGCTCGGACGACGCCTGCTCAGTAGTGAAGCCCTCCGCCGCGACCAACTCGCCAATACCGCTGATGCCTACAGAAGATTCCTACCTTATATAGAAGATTTCAGTCAAGAACATTTCCTCGTCATGTACCTTGATGCGGGTCACACCATCCTTAAGATTGAGTGCGTCAGCAAAGGAGGCATGACACTTACCATAGCCGATCCGAGGGTCATCTTCAAAAACGCCATCAACATCGGCGCCTCGAAAATCATCATTGCCCACAACCACCCATCGGGGAACCTGAAACCCAGTGTCGAAGACATTAGACTCACCAAGAAACTCCGTGAAGCCGGCAACCTCTTGGACATTGCTGTCATCGACCACATCATCCTTAGCAGAGGCAATTACCATAGCTTTTACGAGAAAGGAGAACTGGATTAGCCTCACAAACAGAATAAAATGAAAATTGTCACCATTATAGGGGCACGCCCTCAAATCATCAAAGCCGCCGCCATTAGTCGCGCCATCAAGACCCAGTATGAAAACGAGATACAGGAAATCATCATCCATACAGGGCAACACTACGACGACAATATGTCGGACGTCTTCTTTAACGAACTCAGTATTCCTCATCCCGACTACAACCTTCACGTCGGTTCAGGCACGCACGGCGTGCAAACCGCCCGCATCACCGAAGGCATCGAGGAGATTCTTCTCAAAGAGCTCCCCGACTTCATCATGCTGTTTGGCGACACCAACTCGACTCTTGCCGGAGCTGTAGCCGCCTCAAAGATACACATTCCCATCGCCCATGTGGAAGCGGGGATGCGTTCTTTCAACAAATACATGCCTGAGGAAATTAACCGCATCGTATGTGACCATTGCTCCACCCTGCTCTTCTCCCCGACCCAAACTGGAGTCGACAACCTGCAACGGGAAGGATTCGCTTTAAACAATGAACCGCCTTTCACCATCAACAACCCGAAAGTTTACCATTGTGGCGACGTCATGTACGACAACAGTCTGCATTATGCCTCAATCGCCGATACAAAAACACGCATCCTTAACAAACTCGGACTGGACGGGAAACCTTACATTCTAGCCACAGTTCATCGTGACACCAATACCGACCAGCCCAAAAGGCTCAAGTCCATTTTCTCTGCTCTAATGAAGCTGTCGGAAGAATACACCGTCGTGCTGCCTTTGCACCCCAGGACCAGCAAGCATTTGAAAGCAGACATGAAAAAATCAGAGTTGGAGAAACTACGCCATTCGACAAGTATCAGAATCATCAACCCTGTCCCCTTCCTCGAAATGACAGCCTTGGAGCGACACGCATCATTGGTATTGACCGATTCAGGCGGAGTGCAAAAAGAAGCCTATTTCTTCAAGAAACCCTGCATCATCCTACGGCCTGAGACCGAATGGGTTGAAATTGTAAAGACAGGCAACGCCATCCTTGCCGATGCAGATGAAAACCGCATCATGGAGGCTTGGGAACATTTCAAGAATCATCCTGTCACCGATTTCCCGGAAATCTTTGGCGACGGGCATGCTTCAGAATTTATACTTGAGCATATCCTAAAGGTCAACGAAACCTATTAAAACATGAGAAAAAAGGCTCTTCTGTTTCTCTTTGTTTTTACTACGCTGTTTTCCAACGGAGCCAAAGCCCAATGGCATTCCATGAATGGTCCTCAAGGACGCTATGTAAGGAGCATTCTCTGTACCGATAGTCTTTATTATGCTGCAACAGGCGGCGGCGTAATGGTAAGTAGCGACCAAGGTCTCAATTGGGAGTTCCGCAACAACGGACTCACCTCATGCGACACAAAATGTCTCGTTACGTATAATGATACTGTATTCCTCTCTACTGACGAGAACATTTTCCGCACCATTGACGGAGGACTCCAATGGACTCCTGACCCTTACCTTCACAACCATTATATCAAACATATTCTAGTTCACAGCGGTTCACTCCTTGCCTCCACCTACGTTCAAGGAGTCTACCAATCCCTCAACGGTACTCAAGGTGAATACCTCACTGGCGCTTTCCCCAGTGATGTGCGTTATCCATACTTTATGGCTGACAACGAAAATGCCATATTCATAGCCACCTATAGGCGCGGCATCTATCGTTCTTTCAACGATGGAGCCACATGGGAGTCATGCAACAACGGCCTAAGTGGCAGCGATGTCCTCGGCATCTATTGCCATAACGGAAAGGTTTTCGCCACCGTTCTCGGACAAGGGGTTATGGTTTCAAGTAACAACGGAGACACTTGGACAAGTGGCAACCTCAACAAGCAAGCAAAAGGTTATGCCCATTTGGGAGACACACTATACGCCGCCTGTATCGGAGAAGGTGTCTTCGCTTCCTACGATAACGGTGTCACTTGGCATGACTTCAACTCCAATCTTCCCTCAAAGAACCTTTGGTGCATGGACGCCCGCGACGGGTATCTCTTTGTAGGCGACACCCAAGGCCGTATTTTTCGAGGCAACAGCGATGGAACCGGATGGATTCGAACCAATACCCCTGCTTTTCTCGCTTCTGTAGGCAACATTGGCATTAGCAACGGTCGCGTACTGGCTGCCACCCACGGTTCAGATTTCTTCTATACTGATAATGGAAGCACATGGACGCAAGGCAGCGGCATTGGGACGGTAGAAATACGCGGAATGTTAGTGGAAGACAACAATGTGTTTATCGGCACGGATATGCTGGGCAGCTTCCTCTCCACCAATAATGGCACTTCGTTCAGCTCAGCAGGCTCCGGATTGCCGGAAGCCCAATGGCTTCAGAGTTTAGTACGCTGCGACTCCCAAATCATAGCGGGAAGCAAAGACAGAATGTATGTTTCCTTTGGGCTGGGCGAACATTGGTATGTGCCCACCTGCCTGCCTCTTGAGATTGATGTTGTTGACCTCACCTGGGACGGCCACATCATGTATCATGTCTCTTACGACGGCGTGCTGCGCTACAGCCAAGAGCAAGGCTCCAACTGGCAAGTCCTCAATTCCCCTTTCGAAGGAGTCAACTATACCACATTGCGTTACCACGACAACGGCTTGTATCTTGGCACACGCGAGCATGGTCTTCATTTCTCTGACGATATGGGCGAGACCTGGCAAACCGTTAATGCGTTGCCCACCGATGCCACCATCAGGCGCATCACCACAACAGACACCATCATTGCTGTAGGCTGTGAAGATGGGTCGATATACCTGAAATACAATCATAGCGATGAATGGCAACAAATGGAAAATGTACCTGTCGAAGGTCCCATCCTTGATATCTGCATCGATGGAGACCTTATATATGTATCGCCTATGGCGGGTGGAATCTGGTACACCGAACTGCCTGCAATGCCAGACTTTGTTGCCGAATCTAATGAAGCAACATTGTCAATTATGCCTAACCCTGCCACAAAGTTCATTAGGGTTTCAGCCAGCAGGCCTTTGCACAATGCCGAAGTGTCCGTTTATGACCTTCAAGGAAAACTCTGCTATAGTTGTAAGATGCAAGGCATCAGCCATGAGATACCCACCAACGGTTTTCATGCTGGAATCTATCTCGTGAAAGTGGCTGGAGACAACACCATTACAACACAAAAAGTAGTGATTCAGCACTAAAACAGACTTTTTTTTGAGTAAAGTGTTGTGGATTAAGAAAAAAGATGTAATTTTGCACCCGCGTTTAAAGACGCACAGAAAACTATCAAACATTTAATAATCAACAAATTATGAATCAGTACGAAACCGTTTTCATTTTAACTCCCGTTTTGTCTGACGATCAGATGAAGGAAGCGGTAAAGAAGTATGAGGATTATCTGGCCAACAGTGGCGCAGAAATCATTCATGAAGAATGCTGGGGCATGAAGAAATTAGCCTACCCCATTCAGAAGAAATCCACGGGCTTCTATCAGTTGATAGAGTACAAGGCCGAGGGTAATGTCATCGCCGATGTCGAAACCGAACTCAAGCGTGATGAGCGCGTGATGCGCTTCCTCACCGTGAAGCTTGACAAGCACGCTGTTGCTTACAACGAGAAGAGACGCAAGAAAGCAGCTGAGGCCGAGAACGCCCCTGCCGAAACGGAAACGCAAGCCTAATGTTGAACCACTAAAAACGAAAGAGACATGGCACAAGCTAACAACAACAATGACATCAAGTATTTGACTCCTATAGCTGTCGATACCAAGAGAAAAAAATATTGCCGTTTCAAAAAGAACCGCATCAAATACATCGACTACAAAGACGCCGACTTCTTGCTGAAGTTCGTCAATGAGCAAGGTAAGATTTTGCCTCGCCGCATTACTGGTACTTCCGCAAAATACCAACGCAAGGTTGCACAGGCCATCAAACGTGCCCGTCACCTCTCCCTGATGCCTTTCGTAGCTGACTGTTTGAAATAAATTGAAGGAGGACACACAATGGATATTATTCTGAAACAAGACATCACCAATTTGGGTTATAAGAATGACATCGTGACCGTGAAGCCTGGCTACGGCCGTAACTATCTCATCCCGCAGGGAATGGCTATCCTCGCTACCGAGCGCAACCGTAAAATCCTTGCTGAAGAGATTCGTCAACAAGCCCACAAGGAAGAGAAAATCAAGAACGAAGCCCTCGAGAAAGCCAAAGCTTTGGAAGGCCTGAAGCTGCAAATCCCCGCCAAAGCCGGTGCATCTGGCAAGATCTTTGGCTCGGTCAACAGCATCATGATTGCCAACGCCATCAAAGAAGCTACCAACATCGAGGTGGACCGCAAGCAAATCGTCCTCAACGAAGAATCCATTAAGGAAGTTGGTGACTACACCGCCAAGATCCGCATGCACAAGGATGTGTTTGTCGATGTCGAATTCTCCGTTTTTGCCGAATGAGCATCAGAACTTTTTCATACTTTTTTGGCTGCCTCATTCTTGGGGCAGCCTTTTTTTGATTTATGCTTACAAAGAATACCATAAAACAAATTGCTTCGCTGCGTCAGCAGAAATTCCGTAAGGAACTTGGTCTCTTCGTCGTGGAAGGACGCAAGATGACAGCAGAACTGCTCAGTTCTGATTTTGAGACTGTCGGACTCTATGCTACAGATGCTTTCCTCACTAACAATCCTGATTTTCAAGATGCCGAAACCGTCAGTGAGGTGCAGATGGCTCAGATGAGCGGACAAGATACCCCTCCAGGAATACTTGCTGTAGTGAAAATACCTGAAAAGCGTTCCCTCTCGTCCAATCCCCGCTTCATCCTCGCATTGGATGGCATTGCCAATCCGGGCAACATGGGCACCCTTATCCGTACAGCGGAATGGTTTGGTATCCACGACATTGTGTGCAGCACAGATTGCGTGGAAGTATGGAATCCAAAAGTCGTCCAAGCCACTATGGGTTCTTTGTTCAGAATCAATGTAATAGAAACCGACCTTGTTGGGTTTCTAATCCAACAGCAAGCCCAAGGGAAAGCCGTTTATGGTGCTTTATTAGAAGGAGAAAACTTGTTTGGGATAAAACAAAAGCCAGACGGTATCATTGTCATCGGGAGCGAGTCGCACGGTATTAGAAGCGAAGTGATACCTCACATCACGCGAGCAGTCACCATTCCGCGCATCAACAACAGCGCCACAGAATCCCTTAACGCTTCAGTGGCAGCAGGCATTATCATTGCGGAACTCACCCGGCCAGTTTAATCGCCTCCTGAGAATTTGAAGCCCCAGTTGCGATGTGCCACCAACTCAGGGACCGTCGTACCAGCCAGTCGCACACGACTTTTAGCTGTCATTCGCGAGGAAAACACGCCAACACCTCCATCAATTAAGGTGAAGTCATTACCGCTTACCGTACCATAATTACCAATGGAATTCCATTCCATATACTGAGTCAATTCCTCCCCTGCTGCTGCCACTGTGATTTCCACAGGATAGTCGCCAATAAAGCGTGTCAGACCCGGAACCGCAGTATCGGAGCCTAGGAATTCTATCAATTCCCCATAGAACCGTTCAGGCCTATAGGTAACCTTGAAATAACTGTCGTCAATGAAATGGTTATGCAAATAGTCATTACTGTATCTGCCGATATTCCAATGCATGGTTCGAGGGATAGAGTCGCCTCCGGGATAACGCTGTTCTCTGAAAGTAAACGACATAGTGACTTCGTAGGAAGTGGCATTGATGGCGGGATAATACTCCAAAGGTCTGTTAACGCCGAAATACTCCTGCGAGAAGTTAGCTGCCAAGCTTTTCACCTTAAAGCCATTTGACCCAACCAAATCCGTTGTTGTGACCAACACCTTGTCGGGCAGCACTATACTGAGTTGGTATTGATACCTTTCGTTTTTTGTGTTTTTTCTGAGCGGTTCTGTCGTATAATACAATTTCTGTTTGGGTGCATAGAACGCACCAGGCTCTTTGTTTCCAACCGTAATCGTGTCGAGAATGATTTGTCGGATGCTATCACCATTACAGTATTCCGTAAGACGGACATCGAGTTTGCCGGGATAGTTACTCGAATCGGGATTCATGGCGATTTGGGTGGCATCATCGTTTAGGGCATAAAACGCTCTCGTTATCTTGATATAATTGGTGTCGGCTTTGGCATCAAGCAAACCATATATGACAGGAATCTCCTTGTAATCGGCAAAGAGATTGACTCCCTTCCTGCACGAAGTGCAAAAAATGAAAACAATACATAGCAAGATTGAAATACTCTTTTTCATTATTGTAATGCACTTTTTTCTGTGCAAAGGTATCACTAATTCTTCAATGTCCCAACAATTTTATGTGTTCTTCAAAAAAAGACTGCCCCCTTTGTATTCGGGAGCAGTCTCTCTTCAAAAAAAGGCATTTTTAGAGAAATGTTTTTATGCTCAATCCTCAGCCCCTTCAAGGCGTCCGTGGCAGTTCTTGTACTTCTTGCCACTACCACAGGGACAGGGATCATTGCGCCCTACCCTCTTTTCCACACGGATGGGCTGGGTGATTTGTTTCTGTTGCGTATCGCTATGCGACTGAGCCAGCAAATCCTGGCGTTGTTCACGAATCTTCGACTTGTCAATACCCTGAGGACGCGACTCACGAACCGTGTTGGGGTCCTGGGTTGGGATGTCGGCACGCATCAGGAAGCTGATGACGTCTTCGTTGATCTTCTCCAACATGGCTTTGAACAGGTTGAACGACTCCAACTTATAGATAATCAGCGGGTCTTTCTGCTCATAAGTAGCGTTCTGTACCGACTCCTTCAAGTCGTCAAGTTCACGCAGGTGCTCTTTCCAGGCGTTGTCGATAAGACCCAAAGTGATACTCTTCTCGATGCAGAGGTTCACCTCGCGGGCTCCGTTCTCAACGGCTCTCTTCAGGTTGACGATGACATTCATGCCGCGTTTGCCGTCGGTAATCGGGATGGCGATGTTCTCGAAGTGGTTCTGGTTTTCGTATACGTTCTTGATGACGGGCAACGTCTTCTCGCCGATGATGCGAGCCTTTTCGCGGTAGTGCTCCAAAGCGGCATTAAACAGTTTGTCAGCCAGTTCCTTGGTCTTCATTCTATCGAAATCGTCTTCGCTGAAAGGCGCATCGATACCCATGCACGAGAGCAATTCCATCTTGAATCCCTCGTAGTCCTTGGAATCCTGATATTCCTCAATCAGCTTCTCGCCGAAATCCATCATCATGTTGTTGATGTCGATGGAGAGACGTTCGCCAAATAAGGCGTGGTGTCGTTTCTTGTAAATCACCTCGCGCTGGGCGTTCATCACATCGTCGTATTCCAGCAAGTGCTTACGCACACCGAAGTGGTTCTCCTCCACTTTCTTCTGTGCCTTCTCGATTTGCTTGGTAATCATCGGGTGCTGGATGACCTCGCCCTCTTGCAGACCCATGCGGTCCATGATGCCGGCGATACGCTCGGAGCCGAACATACGCATCAGATTGTCCTCCAATGAGACATAGAACTGCGAACTACCCGGGTCACCTTGACGGCCAGAACGACCACGCAACTGACGGTCCACACGGCGCGACTCGTGACGCTCGGTGCCGATGATGGCCAAACCGCCAGCCTCCTTCACACCAGGACCTAATTTAATATCGGTACCACGACCTGCCATATTGGTGGCGATGGTAACCGTTCTTGCCTGACCTGCCTCCTTGACGATTTGTGCTTCCTTGAAGTGCAGCTTAGCGTTCAAGACGTTGTGCGGGATGTTCTTGCGGGTCAGCATTCGGCTCAACAACTCGGAGATTTCCACCGAAGTGGTACCCACCAGCACGGGACGACCCGCATTCACGAGGTTTTGAATCTCCTCGATGACGGCGTTGTATTTCTCGCGCTTGGTCTTGTAAATCATATCCTCCTGGTCGATACGGGCGATGGGTCGGTTGGTCGGGATGACCACCACATCGAGTTTGTAGATGTCCCAGAACTCACCCGCTTCCGTCTCAGCAGTACCCGTCATACCAGCCAACTTGTGGTACATACGGAAGTAGTTCTGCAAGGTGATGGTGGCGTAGGTCTGCGTGGCGGCTTCCACCTTCACGTTTTCCTTGGCCTCCACAGCCTGGTGCAAACCGTCGCTCCAACGGCGGCCCTCCATGATACGGCCTGTCTGCTCGTCCACAATCTTGACCTTGTTGTCGATAATGACGTAGTCGACATCTTTTTCAAACAAGGTGTAGGCTTTCAGCAGTTGCTGGACGGTATGCAAACGATCCGATTTCTCGGCAAAGTTACGCATCAACTCAGCCTTGCGCAGCACCTTCTCGTCGTTGCTGAGGCCGGAGTGCTCCAACTCGGCAATCTCACTGCCCACATCGGGAATGATAAAGAATGCGGGGTCGTTGTAGGCTTGTGCCAGCTGCTCACTACCTTTATCGGTAAGGACGACGGTATTCAGTTTCTCGTCGATGACGAAATACAGCTCGTCGTCAATGATGTGCATATTCTCGTTGCGGTTCTGCATATAGAAGCCCTCGGTCTTCTGTATCAACGACTTCATACCTTCCTCGCTGAGGAACTTGATGAGGGCGTTGTTCTTCGGCAGACCACGATAGGCACGGAAGAGTTGGTCGGCACCGTGCTTCTTCTCGTCCTCCGAGGCGTTGGGGTCGGTGAGGATACGCTTGGCCTCAGCCAAAATACCCGTAACGTAACGTTTTTGGGCGTCGTACAGTTTCACCACATCGGGCTTCAGGTTGTCAAACTCCTGCTGGTCGCCACGTGGCGTGGGTCCGCTAATAATCAAAGGTGTACGGGCATCGTCAATCAACACGGAGTCGACCTCGTCAACGATGGCATAGTGATGTTTGCGCTGCACAAGCTCCTCAGGATTGCCTGTCATGTTGTCACGCAGGTAGTCGAAGCCAAACTCGTTGTTGGTACCGTAAGTGATGTCGCAATTATAAGCGCGGCGACGGGCGGCAGAGTTGGGCTCATGCTTGTCGATGCAGTCCACCGTAAGGCCGAGGAACTCATACATCGCCCCCATCCACTCCGAGTCACGCTTGGCCAGATAGTCGTTCACGGTGACCACATGCACGCCTTTGCCCGCAAGGGCATTCAGATAGACCGGCAAGGTAGCCACAAGGGTCTTACCTTCACCAGTGGCCATCTCAGCAATCTTGCCTTGATGCAGCACGATACCACCGATAATTTGGCAGTCGTAATGCACCATATCCCAAGTCACCATATTACCGCCAGCCATCCAGCTGTTTTTGTAGTAGGCCTTGTCGCCTTCAATGTTGACGTGTTCATATCTGGCAGCCAACTCGCGGTCGAGGTCGGTGGCCGTCACCTCCACGACTTCATGCTCGCAGAAGTATTTGGCAGCGGCTTTCACCACAGAGAAAGCTTCGGGGAGAATCTCGTTCAATGCCTCTTCGATATGGTCCAGTTCCTGCTTTTCCAGCTTGTCGATTTGGTTGTAGAGTTTCTCCTTCTCGTCAGGGTTCATGTCGAAACCGGCTTCAGCTTTGGCTTTCAGCTCGGCGATTTCGGCCACTTCCTTGGCAGTCTTGCTCTTGATGTATTCCTTGAATTCTACGGTTTTATGCCTCAGGCTATCGATATCGAGCTTCACGATTTGCTCGTAAGCCTTGAGGGTCTTTTGAAGTATGGGCTGCAGGGCCTTGTTGTCGCGAGAGGCCTTGTCGCCGAAGAGGTTCTTTAGAAATCCCATTTATTTAATGTTGATAGTTGACAGTTAATAGTTGACAATTAAATGCGTACCTTCGCACAAATATCGTGCAAAGGTACGGAATTTATTTGATACAGCGGCGATTTGCGACAAAAAGTCAGAAAAACATCTGCCTCATATACTTTGCGATACAAACTATCCAAATCACTATGCGTTTCGCTCTGATTTTATGCAATAAATACGCTGTACTGCATAAAAAAGTATGTTTTTTGTGCAATAGGATGAATAAATTGAAGAAATGTAGTACTAGATAATCAGAAAGACGAGATTAGCACAGATAATACTTGCCAAATCCAGATATTTTGCTTATCTTTGCAACCGCAAACACAAAGCCCGAATGAGTTAGAAAAGTCTTTGTAACTATCTGTTTCTCTGTGTGATATACTATGCAGATAGAGTTGCTAACTTGATTTTCTACCATAACACACTCATTCACAATCCATTAAAGTACAAAAAACGATAGCAAGGCTATACCAACGCTATACTAAAACTATAGTAAGCCTATAGGCCCTATCTGGTACCTTCGAGGTACCTTCGTGTTACCTTTCTGATTCCTTCCTGTGAGCAGAGAGAAAACGGGGAGAAAACAGAGGGAGAACAGGAGCCATCCAGTATAACGAATCGGTCATTTAGTCATTAGCCAAAATGGGGCTCCTGCAATCCTGCTACAGTTGCTACAGTTGCTACAGTTAAAATCTCAGCGGGTAGATGATGTTTAGAGGCAGATGGCGGAGTTTACCCCAATGTTTGCGAGTTCAAGAAGTGAAAATTTGGAAAAGCGTAAACTTTTAGACAAAAAAATATTGGAAAAGCGTAAGTTTTTGTGCTATTTTTTCTTGGAAAAGCGTAATTTTGCCACGTTAATCCGTAAACAAGACCATCTTAATCTCACAATTCAGTGGCTTAAACTTTGGGACACATTATAAATCGATAAACAATGCCAAAAATAATTATTTTAGTTGAGGAATACCTAAACAGTAAAGAATCTGATACGGAATCAGTAGATGTTTTTGCTGACTTTAGAAGTGAACAAGATTATCTTACTTTTTCAGAATATATTGAAATCAACACAAACAATAAAGCTTCTGCATTTGTTATCAAAGGGATAAAGCATAGTAAACGAATTGCTATTGGGAAGTATTATACGCTTAATATAGATTCAATCAAAAAGTATTATCGATTACAAAACATTGAGGATTCTTATTTATATGGATTTGAATTACATTTATCCTCTAAATTGCCTATTCCATTCGAAGAGTTGTTTGATAAAGACCAAATGGATGAGAGTGATTATTATGGCGGAACCGCACTTTCTGCCATACGGAATACGATAGATCATCCCATCGAACTTACAAACAACATCGTAGTAACAGTTAACAATGTGGGGCAAGGAAATTGGAATGAGGTGATTTGCGATGGTGAAACAAGGCTTGTATATGACATGGGTGCACCTCTTAAGGCATCAAAAAAAGAAGTAAAAGATATCGTCAATAGAATTGTCCCTCGATACTATAATCTATCAATCAAACCCACCTTGTTATTATCTCATTGGGATAAAGATCATTATCATGCACTATTAGCTCTAGGGGATGTAGATTTTTCGTTGTTTGACAAATATATGTTTCCAGGAAATCCTCCAACTGCAACGGCCCAAAGAATTTATAAAAAAATCACTATCAATAATGGCAATGCGATTATTGTTAAACCTGGTCATAGAAATACTGGAATGCCATCACTACCAGAAACCATTTGGGAAGAACAGCACTATAGTGTTTTCATTGGGCAAGAACATAGTGATAGAAATCTATCTGGAATACAGGTGTTTTTACGGTCCAAACACGAGAACATGCTTTTGTGTGGAGATTGCGGATGGTATCAAGTCATTCACATTTTGGCCAAAAAGTCAAAAACAGCATCAACTGGAGAAAAATGCAATATTGTAGTACCTCATCATGGCGGAGGCAAGGACAAGACTTATTATGGGTTTACCATTCCCAACAATATGGATGGAGGTATAGCCATAGTATCTGTTGACAAAAAGAATAATTCATATGGGCATCCATCTAAAAGCCTAATGGACTACCTAGATACTCATTTTAATGAAATTTTTAGGACCGACATTGAACAAACAGACATCTCTGTGGAGTTAGCATAAATCTTTACAAAGTATAAATACGGCAGGCCTTTTGTCATTGTTGTGGATAGCAAGGTTTGGTTTGAATGGATAAACGCAGTGAACTGATTGTTTTGTCAACTCACTACTATCATCACGAGGTTTTCTTGAGAACAACAGCAAAATAATTGGGTGGAATGGAAAATGTCGTTTATCTTTGCCGCGTCATTCAGAAGAATTCGTAGAAAAGACGACAACCTTTATGACCTTCGCGGTCGTTTCGAGCCTTAACATAAACGAGCCATCACACTTCCGTGGTGGTTTTGTTGTTTGAATTTGGTATCTGCGGGAGAGTGACGTATTAAAATTGCGTATCCCCTACTATAATTTAACGCGAGTTCGATATAAGCAATCAAAAGAGAGCCACTTGGTTGTCGGAATAATACTCAAGTGATATTTCATAACTTATTCGCTTTGGACATTAAGGTTTTCAACCTTGTATTTTCCTATGGAAATTCTAAAATGTTTGGACATTCAAGAGCTCCCGCAGCAACATCAAGCTGACTCTCGTCCGTTTACCGCCCGGCGGCCCGTCGGGCGGTAAACGGCGGGCCGCCGTTTACCGCCTCATGAGTTTGGTGCCGCCAAACTGGGAGTTTGCCACAAGCAAACTGGGAGTTTGGTGCCGCCAAACTTGGAGGGTGGTTTTTTACCCTTGTCGTTTTATAGAAAATATGTATTTTTGCAGCGGAAATCATTAAAGATGAGCAAATACCAAATTCCATACACCAATGCCTGTATTCGCGCCTTCGGACGTCGGTTCGGCATGTCGGCCAAGGAAGCGTTCAACTATCTTTTTCGCTTCAAGGGTGTGGCTTTCCTCATCGATTTCTATGAGATTGAACATTTGCAGTCCATTGAGGATGCGGTGGATGACCTCATCGTCTGCTGCCAAAACAACGGAGGATACTTGGCATGAGCGAGAAACAAATACAAGAGCTCCTGATAAACAGAATCGTTGACCAACTCGTAACTTTCCTTGTCGTTGAGGAAGGCATGAAGATTGACGAGGCATTGGAAAAAGTGTATTCCTCTCACACCTATGACCTCCTTCAAATCAAGGAAGGGGATTTGTACGCACAAAGCCCCTCTTATGTGTATGAACTCCTGAAAAAGGAAATTGCTGCTTAAAGTCTGCCACTCTCCCCTACTATAAATTACTACATTCCATTGCGCATTGATAGCGTGGATATATCTCCTTCTTCGTCCTCATCGCCATCCATGCAACTTGGTGGGCTTGGTTGGGGTTTGCCGGAGGCACATTCTTATGGTTCATCTTCTGCGCTCTGAGCGATTCTCATTCTGGAGGAAAAGAAGATTAATGAAAACACAATGACTATGATTGACATATCACAGTCTGTTTCTCTATCTCACATACATCCTCCTCACCCGCTCATCCAAATACCTTTCGGGGCTGGGTGCAGGGGCTTCGCCAATCTTGTTGTTGCTATTGATAAGGATGTACTCCGGGAAAGTGCGCACATTGTAGGCTTCCAAAAGGAGGATGTTGTCACCCAAATCCAGAAGAGGCCAGTCTTGTCGCTTCTCTTCGAAATACTGCTTGACGACAGGCATCTTTTCATGGGTGGCGATAGTGAGAATCTGCACCGTATCCTGCCACTGGTGATGAAGACTTCTCAATTCGGCAAACTGCCTCTCATTGAAGGGTGATATTCCATCAACGAACTGCAACAGCACCAAATCGTCTTTGAAATCGGAGAGGCTGACGTCATTACCCTCACCGTCATTCAAAGTGAACTTGGGGGCATCAGTACCCACTGCCAGACGGTTGTATTTCGTGAAGAAATCAGCAATAATGGCCTTATGCTCCGCATATTGAGTTTGTGATTTGATATGGTTCAGATGTTCCTTGGCGAGACGACTTGTGTTACGGTCCCCATAACAGAGCTTCTGTAGGTTATAGATGGCAATCAGTTCGGCAAGTCGCGGATTGCGAGCCATCAACGGGTCGGTGTCCAAATAAGTTTTGAAGGCTGTATGCCCTTCGGCAAAGGCTTGGTTAAGCAGATGGCTGTCGTAGGCTGCACTATTGAAATACCCGTCAAACAGTTCCTTGAAGAGATCCATGTAGGCACTATGCGTATACAAAACGGGCTGTCCGTCATAGTAGTCCTTGATGACTTTCTTGCCTCCATCGGTGCTGATACCCAACCGGACTGCGGCAATCTTGTAGCGGTTATGGGCTTTCACATACTCCGACTTGATGTCAGGCACCTCTTTATTAATGGTGTTTTGGATGGAGTCGATATAGCGCGACTGTCGCCCTCTGTAAATCTGGTTGAAATGCTCGATGAGGTATCCGTTGATAATCTCCTCTGAATAGACCAGTTGGCGATATAGTCCCTGGTCAGAGGCGCGTTTCACGCGAAGGGTGGGCAGTTCCTTTTCAAAATAGGAAACGTTGTCCTTCTGTTCTGGGACGATGATTTCAATGTCGTAGGTAGCATTGGGCGACAGGATGAGGTCGACATACTCCAAGCCGACATAGATACGGGCAGGCAATATCTGCTTCACCTCGCCTTCAAGGATGAAGTTGCCTTTGTCGTCACTGCGACTCTGGTCTATCAGGAGGCCTGTTTCGTTGAGAAGGTCTTTATAGGTGAAAAGACGCATCAGGGCGTCAGTCTTGTTGGTTCGTCCCGTAAGGGTAACACTTTGCGCACTTGCCACGAAAGCAAGCAGGGCAAAGGCAAGGGTGATGATATTGCGTTTCATATCACGAAAACGCAAGATGTACCGAATTATTGCTTTTCGGGCAACTTCACCTCAACTGGAAGGAACTTCGAGGTGTCGCCACCGTTCTTGTAGATATCGCGTACAACGCTTGACGACACACCTACCAGTTCGCTTTCGGTAAGCAGGAAAATGGTTTCCAGCTCAGGATGCAAACGTTTGTTAGCGTGACCTATCATGTTTTCGTATTCGAAGTCGCTACCGCAACGCAGACCTCTGATGATGGTTTTGGCCCCTACTTTCTTGCAGAAGTCGGCGGTAAGGCCTTCGTAGCTTTCCACCTTCACCTGAGGATAGTCGGCAAAAACATTCTTGCACCATTGGATGCGATCCTGTAAATCAAAGGTGGAACGCTTTTCCATATTGATGCCGACAGCGACATAAATCTCGTCGAACATGGGAAGGGCGCGAAGTACAATGGAACGGTGACCCAAGGTGATGGGGTCGAAGGAACCGGGGAAAACGGCTATTCTTTTCATGAGTTTGTTCGTTTTTCAGGCTGCAAAAGTATCACTTTGTTGTGAGTTGACGCAAATCTTCCCCCAAAATATTGCATATAGAGCGGAAGGTGTTCTTCAAAAACGCATCAATCTCTTCGTTGCCAATCAGTTTCACTTCGCTGATGCCTTCTTCGGTCTGAGGCTTAAACTGCAAAGACTCGTCGGTTTCCATCAGATACCACCAGGTGCGTTTCAATCGCCACTCCTCCCCTATCTGATAGCAATGCCAAGTGGAAGGCAGCTCCCTGACGATGCGCAGCTTGTCTATGCCGGTTTCTTCCTTCACCTCGCGCAAAGCGGCCTGCTCGGGTTGTTCACCTTTTTCTATATGGCCTTTTGGCAGATCGGGAATCCCGTTTCGGGTGATGGAGACAATTTTTCCATCCTTCACAACGATGCCACCGGCGGCAGGAGCCATACGGAAGGTCTCGTTCAAGGCTACCGCCACCGCATTTTGGCCCACTTCATGGATGAAAGTCTCGGTTGGGTCTGTGTCAAAAAGCCATTCCTGCAAAAAATCACATAGGATATCGGCTTCGTATCTTTCAGATTCTTGGAGCGTTGCGTCCCATTTCATCGCGTTGCCGTCAATTTTTGGAAAAATCAGCGTCTTGTTATCTTGAAAAATCTTGTACATTTGTAGCGTGTTTTGAGATTCATTATTCAAGCGACAAAGATACAACAAATAGATATACCATGAACTACGACGACTCAGCATTGACTTTAGCCCTTCACCTGCTTCAGATTAAAGCCGTGAAACTCAGCCCCAAAGCCCCGTTCACTTGGGCCTCTGGATTGAAAAGCCCCATCTATTGTGACAATCGCGTCACACTCTCCTATCCTGCCGTGAGGACGTATATCCGTCAGCAGTTTGTGGAGAAAATCATGCAGAACTTCGGCAAGCCTGATGTGATTGCTGGTGTAGCCACCGGTGGTATTGCGCAAGGCGCTTTGGTGGCGCAGGAGATGGGTCTGCCGTTTGTATATGTACGTAGCGAGAAGAAGTCACACGGAATGCAGAACCAAATCGAAGGTGTCATCAACGCCGGACAGTCGGTAGTGGTTGTTGAGGACCTTGTTTCCACAGGCAAATCAAGCCTTCTGGCAGTGGATGCCTTGCGTGAGGCTGGTGCCGAAGTGAAAGGCATGGTGGCTATCTTCACCTACCAAATGGAACTCGCCAAGAAGAACTTCGAAGAGAAGAAATGCGAGTTGGTCACTTTGTCGAACTACGAGACCCTCATCCACAAAGCAATGGAAGAGGCATACATCACCGAAGAGGATGTAGAATCCTTGAAGGAATGGCGCAAGGACCAACAGGCTTGGAGCGATAGGTGGAACGCTTAAATCCGGAATTTGATTTCCTTAATATCAAAACAAAGCGTTTGGTTTTCCTTGTCTTTGAGCAATAGCCTCCCAAATTCGTCTATCCCTGTCATATAAAGTTGCAAGACTCTCCCGTCGACTTCATACTCCGCCCAAGTGTGGTAGCGATAGAGTCTAGTCAAATACTCCTGCTCTATGGAAGCGGGTGACATCCTTAATTGTTCCACCTTTACTATTATATGCTCCGCAATCTGTTGCAATAGAGACTGCAAATCATAATCCAAGCCTGTAATTATCTTCAATGAGACAGGATGCGTGAGCCAGTCCTGAAACTGGGTCTGGTTGACATTCAATCCGATGCCGATGATGGAGACATCCATCATTGTGGCTTTGATGGTACTGTTGATGAGGATTCCTGCCAATTTGCGGTTGCCAAAATAGATGTCGTTGGGCCATTTGATGCTGAGCTTATCAGCGGGTAACATCGCGTCAAGCACTTCGACTATTCCCAACGGCACAGCCTCAGAGAGCAGGAACTGCCTTTCGGCAGGCATGAAGCTCATATCCAAAGCCAAAGAGAAAGTGAGGTTTTTTCCCACCTCACTTTCCCAGCTGTTGCTCCCCATACCCTTCCCTGCTGTCTGTTCATCGGCACTGACCACACAGTTGCGGATGTCGCATTCCGACTGCTTTCGTTGCAGGTAGGCGTTGGTGGAGTCTGTTTGTTCTAAATGGACGTATTTGAGCATTATTTCACAACAACCCTATAGGTTTCGTTTCCAACTTGAACGGCATAGACACCCGTGCCAAAAGGCTGCATGTCGATTTGGAGCCATCCTTCAGCGATGCCTTCGTAGACGCGCTGACCCGCCATATTATATAAGGTGACACCTTGCTCACCTTCGCAGACAATGTTCAACATTCCTGAAACGGGATTGGGATAGACGTTAACTCTCTCTTCCACATTGTCGTTGACATCTGCTGCCACCTCATAGGAGAACTCATTGCTTTCGCTGAAACCGAAGATGCTTCCTGAGAAGAGCGTGGTGCCACCAGCTTTCAGGCCATAAACACCTTGTCCATCGGAAAGGCCATCGCCCCCTGCATCAAAGATAGTGAAATCATAGCATCCGTCCCCTGTAATTTCAAGGGTCTCCGTGTAGGAATGGGAGGCCTGGTCGTAGGGACCACCTTGAAGAACAACCTCTCCAGTACCGATATTCGTCACAGCCCAAGTGGTTTCACCAGGATTGTTGTCTGTTATGATGGTGAGCTTCAGCACCTTTCCCTCCGTTTCGGGAGCACCCTTGATGCTGCCTTGAGCCAGGTCATTCGCAGGAGCTTCGTCGGTAGTACCATTCACACTCTTGATTTTCACCTCAATCGTGTTCATTGCCTCAACGGGGAAACTGATTTCACCCAGTTCGACTCGCTCTGATGCAAAAGTCGACAAGTGCCCCGTCCATTCCACAGTCTTCACCAGTTCATCGTTGACCAATACGTCAAATTCAGCTGAGGTCAAAGCGTTGCTGCCATAATTGCCCAACATCACCACCGGCTCGGCCAAACCGCTGCAATTCACCGACTTCATGTGGTCGAGATTGCTCAGGCCAGCATCGTTAACGTAGAAAGGATCGATGCTCTCGCTCGAACCACAGGCTTGAATCACTTCCTTGGTGTTGGTATTCTGCACCCATGCGATGGCGTCAATTTGGTTCAGGTCGTAGAAGTTGGCCACTTCCCAGCTGAAACTATAGGCGAAATAGCCATTTTCGCCCAACTCGCCGATAATCATGCCCTGCTGGTTGGGAAGGAGTTTCTTCATCACTTGGTAGAAATCCTTCTCACCGTTGGGGCCAGGGGCGGATGCGAAATGGATTTCCTTCTCAATGACGCCAACATAGAGTTTCAGGTTGCCCTGAATCGCCGTTGTGGCTCGCCCCATCACATTCACAGTGATGACGGTCTGGCTCGCATTCAGTTCCCAAGAGAGACGCATCTCCATAGGCGACTCAATGGTTGATAGGTTATCGATGATGGTTTGAGTAATGTTGCCCGAGTTACCCGAAAAACGGTTGCCGTCAACGACGACATGAGGCACGCTGTTCACGCCATAGTAACTGACTCGAGCCGAATTCTCAGTCGTATTGTGAAGATACATCGGATCAGTGGAAGAAGGCCAGTTCACATGGTACTTGATGGCCACCAGTTTGTCAGGATTGGCCGCAATAATGGCATCCATGCCAGGATTGTACATAGCGCATGGGCCACAACCCGTGTTGGTGAAACTCTCAAGCAAGAGGACTCGCTGGTTTTGAGCATTGGTTTTTAGGCAGACAAGCATCAGTAAAGATGCCATAAACAAGGTAATTCTTTTCATGATAAATGCGTTTTTTAAGGATTATCGATGCACAAAAATAGCCAATTTTTCAAAAACAACGATTTTTTGTTGTGAAATTGGAAAAAAATGCACACTTTTGCAGGTTCAAACAAAATAATTCAAACAATTTAAACTTCAATACCATGTTCAAAAAATCTATCTTTACTCTGCTGCTGATGGCAGCCATCAGCTATGTTTCAGCACAAACACTGCAATTTGAATTGGACGGCTACGTCTTCTACGATGGCGAAGCTGTAGAATGCACCAACGACGAGTACGGCGTCGGTGAGTACATTCAGCACATGCAACTCCGCAACCTCACCTCTGGCGACTTAGGCGTTATCATTGAGAAAGAGGTGATGGAGAACCTTGAAGGCACCATGAACAACTTCTGCTGGGGTTTGTGCTTTGGTCCTGACACCAATGTCAGCCCTGATCCTGTCACGGTTTTGGCCAACAGCCTTAACACTGACGAACTTTCGTTCCACACTTTATTCAATGATGTATTCGGCTATGTGATAGTAAAATACTATGCTTACGAAGAACGCCACCCCGAGGATCGCATCAGCATCATCGTCAAGTTCCACAGATCAGGTGAAGGTGTCGACGACAACTTTGGTCAAATATCGATGAGCCAAGCCTATCCGAACCCCGCCTCTTCGATGGTGAACTTTGACTATGCCTTCGAAGGCAACCCCACCGCAGTAGTCTACAACATTCTGGGTCAAGAAGTGCTTCGCAAGGAATTGAACAACAACGCCGGTCAAGTGAGCCTCCCTGTCTCCGACCTGAACGACGGCATCTATTTCTGCACCATGATGACAAACGGACAAGCTTGCACCACGCAGAAATTTGTTGTGAAGAAATAATCACCAAACTAACTTCAACACATGAGAAAAGCCCTCATTACACTGATGCTCATCACGCTGTCCATCCTTTCCTTTGGTCAGCAGTGGGTTGCCATTAAGAGCAACACACCGAGCACCATCCAGACGACTTTGGTAACCTCTTCGGAGAACCAAATCACCGTCAACCTTCAAGTCCCGGGCTTCTATGCCTTAGAGGTGACCACCCCTCGCGGCGAGGCCAACATCATCTCGGTTCCCAAGACGGTTACTACCGCTGCCGCCGGCGAACCTAACCTGCCCATGATTGCCGTTCCGGCCATCGTTGGCGACAGACAGCACTACAGCATCCGTGTTGTGGACGCTCAGTATACCGATTACCCAATGGAGGTAGCCCCTTCGAAAGGCGACTTCCCGCGCACCATCAACCCAGAGGATGTGCCTTACACCTACGGCGAGGCCTATTCGACGGACGCCTTCTTCCCTACCCAGAACGTGGGTCTCTATGAGCCATACATCCTGCGTGACTTCCGTGGACAGAACATGGTGGTCTATCCCTTCGCCTACAACCCCGTCAGCAAGACTCTGCGTGTGTACTACAACATGACTGTCGAGATGTACAGCGACGGCGTATCAAGCGAAAACGTCTTTGACCGCCGCTCCAACACGATGAAGATGGATCCCGAGTTTGATGCCATCTATGACAATCAGTTCATCAACTACCGCGAGAGCATGAGCAAATACACGCCTATGGTTGAGACAGGCCACCTGCTCATCATCTGCCACGATGCCTTCATGACGGCGATGCAACCCTTCGTGAACTGGAAGAAACAGATTGGCCGTCCTACCACGATGGTCGGTACTTCAACAGCTGGTACCTCCAATACGGCTATCCAGACCTATATCCAAAACCAATACGCTGCCAACCCGAATCTCACCCATGTGCTTTTGGTGGGCGATGTGGCGCAAATTCCTGGCAATTCCTATTCGGCCGGTTCCTACGGCGGTAAGTCCGATAATATGTATGGTCAAGTGGCTGGAAACGACTTTTATAATGACATTATCGTTGGTCGTTTCTCCGCTGAAAATGAAGCCCATGTGACCACGCAAGTCAATAAGGTCATCCACTATGAGCGCGACATCAATGCTACCGATACTTGGCTGACTTTTGGTGACGGTCTTGGAAACAACGACGGTCCCGGTCACTTTGGTGAGAAAGACTGGCAGCATATCGAGAACATCCGCACCGACCTTTTGGCTTACAACTACACCACTGTCTACCAAGATTATCCCGGTGTGTCTGGTTATTCTTCCTCTGCCGCTATCCTGAGCCAACATATCAATGGCGGTGTGAGCATCATCGACTATTGCAACCACGGTTCCGAAACCAGTTGGGCACTGAATAGCTACAGTAACTCACACGTCAACGCTTTGACCAACGTCAACAAACTGCCCATCGTATGGTCAGTAGCCTGCCTGAATGGCAAATATGACTACAGCCAACCTTGTTTCGGTGAAACATGGCTTCGTGCCACCAACGGCACCGTCAATGCTCCCGACCCGACACAACCCACCGGCGCCATTGGAGGAATGTTCTCCTACATCAGCCAACCTTGGCAACCGCCCATGTATGGACAAGACGAGATGATTGACGTGTTGGTGGAGAGCTACAGCAACAACATCAAGCGCACTTTGGGTGGCTGCTCGTATGACGGCAACATGAAGATTTTGGACCAATACGGACAAAATGCAAACGATGCCAAAGGCACCTACCTCTCTTGGATTCTTTACGGCGACCCCTGCTTGACGCTTCGTAATGCCGTCCCTCAAGACATGGGTGTCTCTCACGCTCCCTCGATGAGTACCAGCGCGACCAGCTTCACCGTCAATGCCACCAACGGCAATGGCGCTTTGGCCACCCTGACCCGCAACAACGAAATCATGGGCTCAGCCACTATTAATAATGGTACCTGCAACATCACCTTCGCCGCTCCCGGAACGACGGGTACTGCTACGCTGACGGTGTTCGGTTACAACAAGATTACCTACATCGCCACTATCCAAATCACTCAGGGTAGTGGTCCCGCTCCCATCAGCATGAATGTTTCGGCCAGCCCGACCGTGATTGCTCAAGGTAACAACACACAGCTCAACGCTGTAGCCACTGGAGGCGACGGCACGTTCACCTACAATTGGACACCTGCCGCATCACTCAACAACGCCCAAATCCAGAATCCTACAGCCACTCCCAATACGACCACGACTTACACCTGCACCGTCAGCAGTGCTGGTCTGTCCGCATCGGGTACCTGCACGGTTACTGTTGTAAGCGCTCCCGTCAACCTCACGGCCACTGTGCAGAACAACACCAATGCCGTGCTCAACTGGACCGCTGCCAACCCCGCACAATCTTATAAGTTGTACCGCAACAATACGATGATTGCTGAAAACATCACCTCCACGACCTATACCGACAACAACCTCAATCCTGGCACTTACAATTATCAGGTGTCAACGATGTACCAAGGTATTGAGTCGCCCAGGTCGAATACAGCCACAGTGACCATCAATGCTGCCCTGACTGCCACCGCCTCAGCCAACCCCAACACCATTCCTTTTGGCAATAGCACTACCTTAACCGTCAATGCCAACGGAGGCAGCGGCAACTATACGTATATCTGGAGTCCTGCCGCTTCGTTGAACAATGCCAACATTCAGTCGCCTACCGCCACGCCTAACGAAACAACGGTCTATACCGTAACCGTAGGCAGCAACGGACAAACGACAACGGCACAAGTCACAGTGAACGTGGTCAACGCTCCCACCAACTTAAGAGTCAGCCATGTTGCCAACAAGGGTGAGTCGATTTCCGTTGATTGGGACGCAGCCACATTGGCAGAAACCTATAAGCTCTATCGCAACGGCGAGCTGTTGGCTTCGGGAATCACTTCGACCCACTATATTGATGCCGACGTTGAGGAAGGTGACTACTGCTACACCGCCACCGCTGTATTCCATCTCGTTGAATCGCCCGAATCGAATGAAGCCTGCATTGAGGTGTTTGTCTGCCGCACAGCCGAAAACCTCGACATCGCCTACATTTGGGAAGACGAAACGCATTACGGAGCCTTGCTGACTTGGGACAAGAACGAAGGCACTCAAGACGATATGACCAGATACAATATATATAAAGGTGTCGGAACGCATAACCTTGAGTTGATTGCCTCGGTGGACTATGATCCTGAGCTCAGCCATTACGAATATTATGATGAATCTGACGAAACAGGTGGTTATTACTATCGCATCGGTTCCTATTACGAGAGTCGTGATGTTGAATGCTTCAGTGACATCCTCAATGTGGAGATTACCGGCATCATTGAAATGAATGCCGACATCAATGTGTACCCCAACCCTGCAAAGGATGAAATCACCCTTGAGGGAGAAGGTATCAGTCAGGTCCGCATCGTGAACACCTTCGGACAGACCGTCTACAACGCCAAAGTGGAAGGCGACCTGGTTCGCATCGACCTCTCTGGCTTCGCCAAAGGCATCTACATGATGCACATCGAGGCCAACGGCGGGCAATCCGTCAAGAAGGTTGTGGTCGAATAAAACATACGCAAACGTTACTCGAAGAATTCCGTCAGTCATGGCGGGATTCTTTGTTTTGCGCAATGGAGAATCGCATTCAAAATCAAAACCTCGTTTTGATTCATAACCAAAACCTCGTTTTGATAGACAATCAAAACCTCGTTTTGGTTTGAAGACAATATGACAATGACAAATAACCTCGCGATGGTATAAGGCAATCGCATTGATAAGATGATTAAATACAAGGTTTGTCTGAACAATGGCATTCAGCCTTTCGGCGTGAATTGGAAGACGATAACCGCCAATGAAGACGCGCCAAGTTGCGACGAGACGGCTCTCGCCCGCGAGATTGCACATGAGAACCCGCTGATTCCTGAGCAGGTGGCCAAGTCGGTGCTCGAAAACTTCTGCAAGGCCGCCGCTCATCTTTTGTCGATGGGTTTTTCTGTTCAGCTGCGAAACGGCAACGATGTGGCCCTGCGCATTCATCCTGATATTCACGTGAAAGGCGGCAATATCAATCTGGAGCGTGCCAAGCAGCTCGACCCGACGGTGACCGACCTCACCTCGGAAAACGCCGACAAACTGGTGGCGAAAGCTGGTGTCAAGGTGGGGGTTAAGGCCAAATGCGAGGCCAAGTTCACCGAGTTGGTGCTCTCATTTGGCTCCGATACGGAGTGCTCGCGCGTCGTGGAACGTGACCCAAGATGACATGTTTATAAACAATTTATTGCCACCTCACCTTTTTTTCGTACTTTTGGGGCAAATTTCAAAATCGCGATATGAAAATCAAATTCATCGGTGCTGCAAGGGAAGTGACAGGCAGCAAACACCTGATCACCACCGACCACGGAAAGAAAATCCTGTTAGACTGCGGAATGTTCCAAGGCAAGGGGCTTGAGACCGACGCCATGAACCGCAACATCATGGTCGACCCCAAGGAAATCGACTATATCATCCTCACCCACGCCCATATCGACCACAGTGGCCTGATACCTTATTTCTATAAGTTAGGTTTCAGAGGGTCTGTCATCTGCACCAATGCCACACAAGACTTGTGTAACATTATGCTCCCCGACAGCGGTTTCATCCAAGAAAGCGATATGGAATGGTTCAACAAGAAGCGCCGCAAACAAGGTCTGCCCGCTCTTGAACCCATCTACACCGAAAAGGATGCCCGTGCCGCCATGAGCCTCTTCGTCACTGTGAACTACAACCACTACCTCAACCTCGACAGCAACATCAAGGTGAAGTTCAACAACACGGGCCACCTGTTGGGCAGCGGCTGCGCCATCCTCGAAATCGACGAGGGCGGTAAGATGACCCGCATCGCCTACACGGGCGACATCGGACGACAGTCGGGCTATCTGCTGCGTTCACCTGAGCCCTTCCCGCATTGCGACTACCTGATTACTGAGTGCACCTACGGAAACCGTCTCCATAGCGACCGACAAAACGCCGAGCAACAGCTGTTGGAAATCATCTACAAGACCTGCGTCGAGAAACGCGGCAAACTCATCATACCCTCTTTCGCGGTGAGCCGTACCCAGGAAATCGTCTACATCCTGAACAACTTCTACAACGAAGGCAAACTGCCTGAGAAGATACCGGTATACGTAGACAGTCCTCTCGCCGTCAACGCCACTGAGATTTTCCGTATGCACGTCGACTTATTCAATGACGATGTGAAAGACGTCATTGAATACGACCCCGACCCCTTCGGCTTCAACGGACTTACCTTTGTGCGTGACGTTGAACAATCAAAGTCGCTCAATGCCACTAAGCAACCCTGCATCATCATCTCGGCATCGGGCATGATGGAAGCTGGACGAGTGAAGCATCATATCGCCAACAGCATCGACAATCCTAACAATACCATCCTCGCCATCGGCTACTGTGCTCCCACTACCTTAGGAGCCAAGTTACTTGCCGACCCGCGTCCCTTTACGGTGTCCATTTTCGGTTTGGAGCACAAGGTGTTGTGCGACATCTATGAAATCGATGCTTTCAGCGGACACGGTGACTATAAGGAGATGCTCAACTACCTGAGTTGCCAAGATCCCTCCAAAATCAAGAAGACCTTCCTCGTGCATGGCGACCCCGAAGCGCAGGCTTTCTACGAAAAGCAACTTCGAAAAGCCGGTTGGGACCGCATCGTCACCCCCGAACCCGGCGAAACTTTTGAATTGGACTAAAAACACACAGCATAATGGCACAAAAACCCAGCATACCTAAAGGCACCCGCGACTTCCTGCCCGAAGTCATGGTGCGCCGCAATTACATCTTCGACACCATCAAAAGTGTCTTCAAACGCTTTGGTTTCCAACCCATCGAAACCCCTTCGATGGAGAACCTCAGCACCCTATTGGGCAAATACGGCGATGAGGGCGACAAACTCCTCTTCCGTGTACTCAACTCCGGCGACTTTATGTCGGGTGTAGAGCAGAACGGCGAGCCGCTTGAATCGCTGAAACTCGCCAGCAAGATTTCAGAGAAAGGCCTGCGCTACGACTTGACGGTACCTTTCGCAAGGTTCGTCACGATGTACCGCGAACAAATCGCCTTCCCCTTTAAGCGCTATCAGATTCAACCCGTCTGGCGCGCCGACCGTCCCCAAAAAGGGCGTTACCGTGAGTTCTACCAATGCGACGTCGACATCATCGGCAGCGACTCATTACTGAATGAAGCCGAGCTGGTGCAAATCGTCGATGAGGTGTTCAAAGCCTTGAAGATTGGCGTTACCTTGAAAATCAACAACCGCAAGGTGCTGGCGGGTATCGCCGAATACATCGGCAAGTCGGATGCCTTGGTAGACATCACCGTCGCTATCGACAAATTAGACAAGATCGGCATTGATGCAGTGAATGCAGAGTTAGCCGAGAAGGGACTGGAGCTTGAAGCCATCGAGAAGTTGCAGCCCATCCTCTTCATGAAAGGCAGCACCCGCGAGAAGCTGGCACAACTGAAGCCCCTGCTCAACAACGAAGTGGGTCAGAAAGGCATCGAAGAGCTTGAGGTTTTGTTTGACTACATCGACGATATGGAATTGGGCATCACCACCGAGCTCGACCTCACCTTGGCCCGTGGCCTGAACTACTACACCGGAGCCATCTTCGAAGTGAAAGCCAACGACTTCCCGATGGGCAGCATCTCGGGTGGCGGACGTTACGACAACCTGACGGGTATCTTCGGTCTGCCCAACGTCTCTGGCGTGGGCATCAGTTTCGGTGCCGACAGAATCTATGATGTCCTCGAAGGTCTCAACCTCTTCCCCGAGACGATGTCGGAAAGCACCAAGGTCATCTTCCTCAACTTCGGCAAGAACGAGGAGAAATATTGCCTCAAATACTTGAATCAAGTGCGTCAACATGGTATCAATGCCGAAATCTATCCCGATGCCGCCAAGATTCAGAAACAGATGAAATACGCCAACCAACGCGCCATTCCGGTAGTCGTCATCGCCGGCGAACAGGAAGTGGCTGAGCAGAAGTTCACCGTGAAGTTCATGAAGGAAGGCACGCAGGAAACCGTAGAAGCCAATAAATTAGTGGAAACAATCTTAAAATAAGCAATATGAAAACTCATAAAATTTCATCCAAAGAACTGACCTTCAAGCAGGTCAACGAAATACTCACCAAGGGCTACAAGCTGGAACTCAGCGCCGACGCCATCAAGCGTATCCAAAAATGCCGCGACTACTTAGACAAGAAGATGGAGAACCCTGAGAAGCCCATCTACGGAGTCACCACGGGCTTCGGTTCCCTTTGCGACCATAGCATTTCCAAAGAGGACCTGAGCACCTTGCAGAAGAACCTCGTGATGTCGCACGCCTGCGGCACCGGCGAGATGGTTCCCGAAGAAATCATCCGCCTTATGCTATTATTAAAGGTACAGAGCCTCAGCTACGGTAACAGCGGTGTACAGGTCGTGACGGTGCAACGTCTCATCGACTTCTTCAACAACGATGTGCTGCCTGTGGTCTACAACCAAGGTTCACTCGGTGCTTCCGGCGACTTGGCTCCTTTGGCCAACCTCATGCTGCCCCTGCTTGGATTGGGCGAAGTGCATTTTGAAGGCAAGATTTATCCTGCCGAAAAGATTCTCAAGAAGTTCGGATGGGAGCCCATCACCCTGCAATCCAAAGAAGGACTGGCTTTGCTTAACGGCACTCAGTTCATGAGCAGCTACGGTACCTATGTCCTGCTGAAAGCCTTCCGTCTCTCATACCTCGCCGACCTCATCGGTACGGTCTCCTTGGAAGCCTTTGACGGACGCATTGAGCCTTTCTTCGACCAGGTACACCAGATTCGCCACCACAACGGACAAATCGTTACCGCAAAGCGTGTGCGTGAGTTCACCCAAGGCAGCGAACTTATCGTCCGTGAGAAGAAACACGTTCAAGACCCCTACTCCTTCCGTTGCATGCCGCAGGTACATGGTGCCTCGAAGGATGCCATCGACTATGTGGCCTCTGTATTCAGCGAGGAAATCAACGCCGTCACCGACAACCCGACCATCTTCCCCGATGAAGACCTGGTCATCAGCGCCGGCAACTTCCACGGACAGCCTCTTGCTATCACCCTCGACTTCCTTGCTATCGCAATGGCAGAGCTGGGCAACATCAGCGAGCGCCGTATCTATCAGCTGATTGGTGGCAAGCGCGGTCTGCCCTCATTCCTCGTTGCAGAGCCAGGCCTCAACAGCGGCTTCATGATTCCGCAATACGCCGCTGCCAGCATCGTCAGCCAGAGCAAGCAACTTTGCACACCCGCCTCGGTGGACAGCATCGAGTCGTCGCAGGGACAAGAAGACCACGTGAGCATGGGTGCCAATGCCGCCACAAAGGCTTTGCGTGTAGCTGAGAATCTGGAGCGCGTCCTTGCCATCGAGCTCTTCAACGCCACGCAGGCTCTGGAGTTCCGTCGCCCGTTGAAGTCGTCACCTATCATCGAGAAGTTTGTCGCCGAATACCGCAAGCAGGTGGAGTTCGTCCAAATCGACAAGGTGATGTACACCGAAATCGCCAAGAGCGTACAGTTTGTGAAGGATTATCCTTTGGCCTTTGATGATTTGAAGAACGAGTAATTAGACTACCATATATAATGAAAAGAGAAGTCAAATTCAGCCTGGTCTACCGCGACATGTGGCAGTCGTCAGGCAAATACGTGCCTCGTAAGGACCAATTGGAGCAAATCGCCCCCTTGATTATCGACATGGGTTGCTTCGACCGCGTGGAGACCAACGGCGGTGCCGCTGAACAGGTCAATCTGCTCTACGGCGAGAACCCGAATCCCTCCGTCCGCGCTTTCACGGCAGCTTTGCATAAAGGTGGCATCGAGTGCCACATGCTTGATCGCGCCCTCAACGCTTTGCGTATGAACCCTGTGCCTGCTGATGTGCGTCAACTGATGTACAAAGTAAAGAAGGCACAAGGCGTCGACATCACCCGTATCTTCTGCGGACTGAACGACGTGCGCAACATCATTCCTTCCATTAAATGGGCCAACGAAGCAGGTATGATCTCGCAAGCCGCCATGAGTATTACTTACTCACAGGTGCATACCGCAGAGTATTACATGGGTATTGCCGACAAGCTCATTGAGGCTGGCGCCAAAGAAATCGCTCTGAAAGATATGGCCGGCGTGGGTCGCCCGGTCAGTTTGGGCCGCATCGTGGAGCATATCAAGAAACAACATCCTGAAATTAAGGTTCAATATCACGGACACACCACCCCCGGCCTCTCGATGGCTTCGATGCTCGAAGTCTGTAAGGCGGGTTGCGACTATGTCGACGTGGCTATGGAGCCGCTCTCATGGGGTACTGTCCATCCCGATGTGATTAGCGTACAAGCCATGTTGAAAGATGCAGGCTTCCTCGTGAAAGATATCGACATGAAGACCTATATGGCCGCCCGCAGTATGACGCAGAGCTTTATCGACGACTTCCTCGGCTACTGGATCGACCCGCGTAACCGCTACATCAACTCGCTGTTGGTGGGCTGCGGTCTTCCCGGTGGCATGATGGGCTCGCTGATGGCTGACCTCAAGCCGGTACATGCCGCTATCAACATGAACCGAAAGAAAGACGGTCTCCCTGAACTGAGCGAAGACGAGATGCTCGTCGAGTTGTTCCAAGAGGTGCAGGATATCTGGCCGAAACTGGGCAACCCGCCTTTGGTGACGCCCTTCAGCCAATACACCAAGAACATCGCTTTGATGAACCTCTTCGCATTGAGCAAGGGCGAGCCTCGTTACGAGACCAGCATTGACCCCGCCGCATGGGACATGATTCTCGGCAAAGCAGGCAAACTGCCTGGCACCTTGGCTCCAGAAATCGTGGAACTGGCCAACAAGAAAGGACTGAAGTTCTTCACGGGCAACCCGCAGGACAACTACCCTGACGCATTGCCGCACTTCATCGAGGAGATGAAGAAAGAAGGTTGGGACCGCGGTCAGGACGACGAGGAACTGTTCGAATTCGCAATGCACGAGAAGCAGTATCGTGAGTACAAGTCGGGCGAGGCCAAGCGTCGCTTCAACCAGGAGCTGGAAGCCAAGATGAAGGCCAAGTTTGAGAAGGCTGGCGGCGAGGCCAAGATTCCGGATTTGCGTGCCTTGCGTCATCCCAATGCTGAGCCTGTCATCGCTCCCGTAAGTGGCATCGTGATGTGGGAAGTCGACTTCGACGACAAGTCCATAGCTCCCGCTCCCGGTCAGGTCTACAAGGAAGGCGACCTGCTGTGCGCCATCAATAGCGAGCATGGAATGGAGCCTGTCTATGCCCTCTGGTCAGGAAAGATTGTTGAAGCCACTGCTGAGCAAGGCAAGCGTGTCAGTAAAGGCGACACCATTGCATTTATCGAGAAATAAACCTAATCAACAAATTATTAACCATCAAAATCATTAAAAATGAAGAAATTATTTTTAGTTCTGGCTCTTGCCTTTGCAGGCATTTTCACAGCTAACGCTCAAGTTTGGATTGGTGGCGGTCTAGGTGGATTCATTCAAAAGAATTACACGAATCTCTCCATTGCTCCCGAGGTGGGCTATGCCTTCAACAGCCATTGGCAAGTGGCATTGGGTGCTGGCTATGGTTTTACCCAAACCAAGATAGATGTACTCGGCGAAACCATCACTACTAACACTAATAACCTGACGCTTCAGCCCTACGTCCGTTTCGTTCCCGTCACCATCGGCGAGAAGTTCTCTTTGTTCCTCGACCTTTGTGGCGACTTTGGCTTGCTTGATGCCAAAGGTGCCTATGCTGTGACGCTCCAACCTGGTATTGCTTGGATGGCTACCAAACATTGGACTGCCGCTTTCCGTTTTGGCAAGATTGGTTACAGCCACAATTTCTACAAGGATGACGACAAACTTCCCATTGACGGCTTCCTTTTGAATGGCGATCTGGCTGCTCCGCAAATCAGACTGTATTACAATTTCTAAAACATAGAAATCGAAATGAGAAAGGCCACCTTAGGGTGGCTTTTCTTTTCATAACCCTACCGAATATGAAAAAGACTTTTCTCGCTATTGTTTTCGTTTTCATCGGCATTCTTACAGTCCAAGCCCAATGGTACATCGGTGGCGGGGTAAATGCCACGCTTCAAAAAGAATCCCAAAAGTTCACCCTCGCGCCAGATGCAGGATACTGCTTTGAAAACATACCACTTTCCTTGGGTTGCTCGGTTGAATATGAAGGGACAATACAAAGCGGCAACGCTTATTCCCATTCTTTGTACGTCTCACCCTACATCCGTTATAACATCTTCGACATCAACGAGCGTTTCTCCCTCTTTACCGATCTCGTTTCCGACATTGACGTGCTTGAACTCAGTTGGTTCAACATCGGACTAAATCCCGGTGTTTCCTTCAACCTAACGGAACATTGGTCGGCAGAGTTCACCGCCGGATTCCTGAGATATGAATGGGAACGGAGACCTGACGACAAGCCCCTTCAAAAATTTGGGTTAAGCTTTGAAACCGTCGCACCTTCGTTTAGGTTCTATTACAATTTCTGATATACCGTCGCCACACGGCTGACGTTATATACCTTCATGAATATGGCATCGCCTCTCTTCTCAGAAGGGAATCTCACGCTGGTATCGATATTCCCGAATCCGCCGAAAGCTTTGTCATCAGTGGTAAGAATGATTCGATAATCTCCTGTCTGCCTAACGGGAATCTCATAATCAGGAATGGAATGCGGCCCCCAGTTGAAGACAAAGATAAGATTACCGCGTTCGTAGACGATGGTTTTGTTTCCTTCGTCAGCATTGAGCAACCAAGCGGGTAAAGCCTGCATAACCATGTGTTGCTTCACAAAGTCGAGCATCGCCTTATCGAAAGTTCCCATAAAGCGGTATTTCAAGTGCTCATTGTCCACCAAGGACCACTGCCGACGGGCATAATGGTAGCTCCAGCCATTATCGTGTCGAGGGAAGTCAATCCATTCAGGATGACCAAACTCGTTGCCCATGAAGTTGAGCCAAGCCTCACCCCCCAAGGTGAGCGTGAAGAGGCGTATCATCTTATGCAAAGCAATTCCTCGGTCAACGGACATCGAAGGTGTATCCATACTCATCGCCGTGTACATCTCGCTGCCCATCAAGCGGAAGGCTATGGTTTGGTCGCCCACTAAGGCTTGGTCGTGTGATTCAGCGTAGGCCACCGTCTTGGTCTGCGGCAAGTGGTTGGTCATCGTGAAGAAAAAGTCGTTCATGCTCCATTGTTCCTCAGGCTGGTCTTTCAGCACCTTGATCCAGAAGTCGGGTTCGCCCATACCCAAACGATAGTCGAAGCCCATGCCACCATCGGAAATTGGATAACAGATGCCCGCCATTCCGCTCACATCCTCCGCGATGGTGACAGCCTGCGGATTCAACTCGTGACACAGCGTATTGGCCAATTGCAGGTAAGTAACCGCATCGTTGTCGACGTTCTCATTGAAGTATTTCCAAGGGTCATCTACAATGAGACCGATGCCGTGATCAAGATAGAGCATCGAGGTGACACCGTCGAAACGGAAGCCGTCGAAACGGAAGTCCTCCATCCAATAACGCACGTTGGAAAGCAGGAATTGCAGGGTCTCCTCCTTGCCGTAGTTGAAGAGCTTAGAGTCCCAGAGGTTATGGTTGCCGCGCTCGCCTGCATGCAGGTATTGACTATCAGAGCCATCGAAGAGGTTGATGCCCTCTCGTATGTTCTTTACCGTGTGGGAATGCACCAGGTCCATGATGACCAACAATCCCATACCATGTGCCGTGTCGATGAGTTCCTTCAGCTCCTCCGGCGTACCGAAACGCGAGCTTGGTGCAAAGAAATTCGAGACATGATAGCCAAACGAGCCGTAATAGGGATGCTCGGCGATAGCCATTAGCTGTATGGCGTTGTAGCCTTCGGCCTTGATGCGGGGCAGGATGTTGTCAGTAAACTCCTTGTAGGTTCCCACCTTACCCTCCTCCTGTGCCATTCCGACGTGAGCCTCATAAATCAGCAGCGGTTCGTCCTTCAGTTGCGGCGCAGCGTGCTTAAACACATAAGGTGTAGGGGGATTCCAAAACTGGCCTGCAAAATCCTTGTTACCCTCGTCCTGAATCACCCGCTTGATATACACGGGAATGCGCTCATGCTCGCCAATTTGCGACTGCACCAGCACTTTCAGTTTGCTGCCGTGGGTGAGCGTTTTTCCGAACTTGCTGTCGGGCAGGAAGATTTCCCACATCCCGTTGCCGGCCTGTTCCAAAGGATACTGATAGCGGTCCCAGCCGTTGAAGTCACCCATCAGCGAGAGGTAATGCGCCGCTGGTGCCCACTCGCGGTACCACCAGCCGCGTCTTCTTTTATCGTAGTTAAAGCCCAGAAACTGGTGCGCTGATGCAAAGGTTTTAAGGCTACCGTAGCGGTTTTTGAGGTCATTCAGCCGCGCTTCATAGCGGTTGTGGCGTTGCTCTACCGCATCATTGACGGGATTGAGCCAGGAGTCGTTTTGTACAAGAGGGAGCATAATCTCTATTTTTTAATCCATAATTCTTAACAATTCTATTCACAAAAATCTTTGAACAACTGCGAAAAACAAATGAAATTGACGCGTTGACGGTTGACGGTCTTTGCATCACAGTCGCCTCAGCCAAAGGCTCAAGAAACGGTCATAGACGATATAGCCCTTGGGGGTTTGGTAAACCATATCTTTGTCTACAAGCACCGACAAGGCCGACTTGATGCTGCTGGCGCTGGGCAACTCAAAGCGTTTGATAAACTCGTTGCTTAGCGGCTGCTCAATGACATCCACACGGGCAATGGCCTTGAGCAGACTGAACTGGTTGTCGGTCAAAAACGAGGTGAGAAACTGATAATGCGGAGCCAATGTGTTGACATGAAACAGAATGGCCTCAACCGCTTGTTTATCCGATTCCACCTTTTTCCCTTGCTCAAACAATCGGTTCAAGATGGCTTGCAGATACCAGGTATAGCCATTGAAGCGTTCATATATGTTGTGAAACACCTGCCTGTCAAACGAGCCTTTCTTCGCCTCGAAGAAGGTTCGTGCAAAGTCATAGTAGGTTTCCTCATGAAGCGGCTCCAAGTTCATCAGTTGTGTGCTTTGATAGAAAGGCCGGTTAGGAGCGCAGAACATCTCTTCCATCAAATGTTTCTTACTTCCGGAAAAGATAAACTTCACATGGTGGATAAACTGGATATAAGAACGCAGCATAGCCTCAACGCCCGTTTCGGGATACTCTGTAATCTGTTGAAACTCATCGATGGCCAAATACACGGGTTTGTTCAGCCCGTTAAGATGGGTGAAGATGCTCTTGAGCGTGTATTCTGCCTGCACGGGGACCACACTGACTGAAACCGTGGGCAAGCCTGTCATCAGGTCAGGCGTAATCGTAGGCCTAAGCCCTTTGAAGAAGTCCAACACCTTATTGGCGAACGATTTTTCTCTTTCCAACGCATCCTCGATAACCGCCCTACCCACCGTCTCTACAAACTCCTGCAGGTTTTTTGTCGTGAAAATGTCAACATAGATGCAAATGGCATCCTTATTTTCCTTCTTGATTTGGTGAAAAGCATGGTTAATCAGTCCTGTTTTCCCGATTTTTCTTGGAGAAATCAAGGTAATATTACGCCCGTTATTGAGCGCAGAAATCAAGTTTTCCGTCTCTTCTTTACGGTCACAGAAGTATTCAGGCCCTACATATCCTTGATAAACAAAAGGATTGTCTAGTTGTTTTTGCTTCGTTTTTGCCATTGCCATTCTGTATTTCATTACGCAAATCTCGTTACGAACTTTTCGTTACGAATATTTCGCAATGCAAAAATATATATTTTTCTTCGACTGATACGTGTTTTCTGAAAAAAATTACAACGCGTCAACGCGTCAACCGTCAATTTCAAATGCAAAATGGTTTCTCTCAGGGTGATGAGTAAAGAATACCTTTTTAATAAATTAATTAATGTATATTGATTCTTTAATTAATTAGGGGGAATCCCAACCAAGGAAAAAATCGATGCAGTTGACGCGTTGACGGTTGACGCCCCCCCTGCTCTCTCTACCTGCTCCCTACTTGCTTTCTGATTCCTCTCTGATTCTCCCTGAAATCAGAGAAAAGCAGAGAGTATCCCAGTCGATATCAACCACTTGGCAACTAGTTGTTTATATATAAATAACTCGTCGCTCAAAACAAGGCACATTTCAATTCCTTGTCCTATCTTTGTGCCGTGAAATCGAGAATCAATGTATACCAAAAACCAACAGCCATGTCAACAATCATCAGACATCAAAACGCAGCCCGAATCCAAGTCGATGATCTTCGTCTCGGAGGGCTCCAGATGAACCTCATGCACTTCGTTTGCAAAGTCGTTCATGTCATACTCATTGAACTTGCTTTTGCCCATCAAGGCCAACGCATCATGAGGTATCTTCACCTCCACATCGCGGCATTCGCTTCGTTTGAAGTTGATGACGATGAGCAGGTGCTCTGTGTCGGTATACCGCAAGAAAGCATAGACAAACTGCGGGTCGAAATTGGCGTACCAGGGGTTACACCACATCAGGTCATAGAACTTACCTTCGCTGATGGCAGGATGCTCTTGACGGAAATGCAGCAGACGACGGTAGCAGCCGAACAACTTCTTGCGTCTGTCATCGAACAGTCCTCCATCGAATCGTCCTCCGTTCATCCATTGCTGATGATGGGGCATACGGCAGTAGTCGAAGATGGAAGTGCGCCCATCGTCGCCGCTGTAGCCCACTTCTCCGAGGGCCTCTTCCCCACTCTCCTGACCGTTATAGACCATGAAGGGTCCCATGTTCATCAAAGCAGAGAGCGCAACGGCAGGCAAAGCAGCAAAAGCATCACCCACAAACTGTGGCGAAGCCAGTCGCTTCTCATCGTGGTTTTCCATGAAACGCAGCATGTGTTCTCCAATACCCTCCTGTTCTTTCCACACCTGACTAATCTCTTTCACTTCGTGACCCTCACAAAGCACGCGTTCCAAAGTGTTGTACAAGCCCACTTTATCATAAAGGAAATCGAAACCCGCATCAAGGAAGGGGCGATAAAGGTCAGGCTGATAGATTTCGGCAATCATCACTGGTTGATAGTCCTTACGAAGTCGCTCAATCACCCATTGCCAAAAAGCCACAGGAACCATCTCGGCCATATCCACACGGAAGCCGTCCACCTCTTTGGCGCACCAGAAACGCAAGATGTCGAGCATTTTCTCCCAAGTGTCGTGTTCGTCATAGTTCAGTTTCACGGTATCGTACCAGTCGTTGATACTTGGATTGGGCACAAAGACATTGTTGCCCGTCGCCTTTGCTGGATATTCCTCGTAAGGCTGTTCCGCCATCCTGCGGGGCGAAACGAACTGCTGTCCTTCGCAATAATAGAAATTGCAGGGGTCGAAGCCTTTGTTCTCTCGTGCCAGATGATTGGGGATGAAATCCATAATGACTTTCATACCCTTATCATGGATACGGGCGACCAAATGTTCAAAATCGGCCATTGTGCCCAAGTCAGGGTCTACGGCGCGGTAGTCTGTAACCGCGTAGGGAGAACCCGCCCGACCTTTGGTAATGTCGGGATGAGTTCCAGTAGATTCAGAGGTGTGTTCCAGAATTCCAGTCAGCCAGATGTGGGTGAAGCCCAAGTCCTTGATGGCATTGAGGGCTGTTTCGTCAATGTCGTTGAAAGTGCCGCAGCCGTTTTCAGTCCTGCTGCCGTTGATGCGGAAGTCGGAAGTCTTGTTTCCGAACAGTCTTACAAAGAGTTGATAGATATTCATACGGCAAAAGTAAGAAAACTTTTCGTAAACACAAAAGCTATGGAAAAAATATACTACTTTTGCAAATTATGAGGACAAAACAAAAAGAGAAAGGAAACTACAAATATGAGAAATAAATTATTCTTCATCATAGTAATAATTTTATTCGGTCACTCCCTTTCTGCCCAAATCGAGCCCAATTGGGAATCCATAAACGAGCGAGGCTATCCGCAGTGGTTCTCCGATGCCAAGCTGGGCATCTTCATCCATTGGGGCCTCTATTCCGTACCCGCCTACGCCAGTCTTGAAGGCTACGCCGAATGGTACTACCGAGGTCTGATGACCAACGACGACCGCAAGGCATTCCAAGAGCGAATCTATGGGAAGGACTTCCAATACGAGGACTTCGCACCGATGTGGAAAGCCGAACTCTGGAACCCCGACGAATGGGCCGAACTGTTCAAGAATTCCGGAGCCAAGTATGTTCTATTGGTCTCAAAGCATCACGACGGCTTCTGCCTATGGCCCAGCCAATATGCTCCGAATTGGAATTCTGTGGAACTCGGTCCGCACCGCGACATCTGCGGCGAGCTGACCGAAGCCGTCCGCAAGCAAGGTCTCAAGATGGGCTTCTATTACTCGCTGCCCGAATGGAAAAGCGACATCCACCGCTGGTATATCGACCCTGACGACCAAATCAGTACTTACGTTGATACCCACATGATCCCGCAGTTTAAGGAACTCGTCACACGCTACCACCCCACCGTCCTATTCACCGACGGCGAGTGGCGCAACAACGCGCAACAATGGCACGCCACTGAACTGATTTCGTGGTACTACAACACCGTGGGTGAGGACGCTATCGTCAACGACCGCTGGGGTGACGGACAGCAACACGGCTTCCGTACACCCGAATATAGTGCAGGCATCACCCTCACCGACCGTCCCTGGGCGGAATGCAGAGGATTGGGGCGCAGTTTCGGCCTCAACCGCAATGAGCCTTTGGACAACTATATGACCTCCGACGAACTGATTCGCCATTTCTGCATATTGGTGGCTGCTGGCGGCGGAATGACACTCAATGTGGGTCCCGCAGCCGACGGCAAGATTCCGCTGCTGCAACAGGAAAGGCTGTTGGACCTCGGTCGTTGGCTCCATGTTAACGGCGAAGCGATTTACGGCACACGGCCTTATAAGAAGTTCTATGAGATGAGGCCCGTCACGATAGTACGCAACGACAAGGAAATCAACTTCGATTGGAAACGCAATTCACCCGACCCTGCTATCAGTTGTGACCATTTTCAAGCCCGCTGGAGAGGCGAGTTCTTCTGTCCCGATGACACATATACTTTTGAAATTCAAACCGAAGACAAGGCCAAGTTGGTCATCGATGGCAAAACTATCATAGAAGATACACGTGAAAACAACACAGGAACAATGAAACTCTATGGATTACAACATAGTATCGAGGTCTCCTATGAAGAAAATGAGCTTGAAGCCTCGATAACGTTGTATTGGTCATCAAACACGATGAAAAAGCAGGTAATGAGCGGCTTCCTAACTGGTGAATGGGGATGCAATGGAGCTGAAAAGCAAGTACCGCAAGGTTTAGATGCCACCTACACCTGCGAGCAACCCAGCATTTGTTACACGCAAAGCAAGGATGCGCTTTACGCCATCGCTTTGGAATATCCTGAAGACAAGTTAATCCTTAATATCGACCAGCCTGCCGACAATATGAAAGTAACCCTATTGGGTTGCCAGAAAACTTTGCCTTGGGAATACAAGGACGGCCAACTCATCATCGACACAAGCGGACTGAAATACAGCGACCTGAAGAGTACAGCGGCTTGGGTATTCCGTATGAGATAAGGAAATGATCTACAACACAATATTGAGAAAAAACTATCTTTGAAACAAAAACACAACCCCTATGGTCACCAACAACACAAACCTACGTCAAACCCAACCTATCGCTTTGATTTCCATTGCGATACTCGCCATTGGTATAGTGTTGTTTTGCCTTAATCTGATGGTTGGCTCGGTGTCCATTCCCTTTGAGGAGTTCAGAAAAGCAATCTTTGGAGGCAACGAATCCACTTACAGCGCAATCATCCTCGATTACCGTCTGCCACAGGCCGTTACTGCTTTGTTGGCGGGTATTGGACTCTCGGTATCGGGACTATTGATGCAAACCCTCTTCCGCAATCCCCTCGCCGACCCTTCCCTTTTGGGTATCAGTAGCGGTTCATCACTCGGTGTAGCTTTGGTGGTGCTGTTGGGAACTGCTACTGGACTCTCATTCAGCACACTTTCGTTGTGGTCCACCTTCGGCATCACTGTGGCGGCCTTCTTAGGTGCCTTTGCGGTACTGCTGCTTATCTTGGCCCTGAGTGCAAGACTCCGCAATATGGTTAGTTTGGTGTTGGTGGGTATCATGATAGCCTACATTGCTGGCTCGGTTACTGACATTCTGAAGTTCTTCAGTCAAAAGGAAGGGCTTCACTCCTTTATTATATGGGGTATGGGTAGCTTCTCCAATGTCGGCAAAGTGCAACTTCCATTCTTCGCTGTCGCTGTCGTCATGGGTACCGCAGGCGCATTTCTTTTGTTCAAGACCTTGAACCTCTTGCTCTTGGGAGAACGCTATGCTGAAAATCTTGGGGTCAATATCAGGCGCAGCAGTATGCTTATCATCTTGGTTTCAGGATTCCTCACCGCCCTCATTACAGCTTTTTGCGGCCCCATCGCCTTCTTGGGATTAGCCGTACCCCATATTGCCCGATTCCTCTTCAAGAGCAGCGACCATAAACTGCTCATTCCCGCTACTGCCTTTATCGGTATGGATTTGGCGTTGTTCTGCAACCTCATTGCCCGCCTACCTTCTTTCGAGGGCAATTTGCCCATCAATTCTGTCACAGCCCTTATTGGAGCACCTATTGTACTATGGGTCATCTTTCACCGTCAAAAAGTGCTGAAATGAACGAAGTGCTTCATACTACAGACTTGCTTATCGGCTACAAAGGCACAGCCTTGCTGCCCAAAATCAATGTAAGCCTCAATGAAGGCGACATTGTGGCATTGGCGGGTCCCAACGGATCAGGAAAGACAACGTTATTCAAAACCCTATCGGCCAGCATCAAGCCAATTGGCGGAGAGGTCAAACTTTATGGGAAGAACTTACACGACTACTCTCCCACCGAGCGCAGCTCGCTCTTCAGCCTCGTATTGACCGAGAAGCCTGATGACCTCTTTCTGAAAGTCTTCGACATCGTAGCAGCCGGACGCTATCCCCATCTCGGTCTACTCGCCCGACTGAGGACAGAGGACAAACAAATCATCTACGACAGTCTTGAAACGGTGGGGATTACCCATCTGACAAATCGCAACTTTGTTTCCCTCAGCGACGGTGAACAGCAGAAAGTGATGATTGCAAAGGCTTTGGTTCAGGATACCCCCCTAATCTTCATGGACGAGCCCGCTGCCTTCCTCGACTATCCGAGCAAAATCGAACTGGTCAACATTATGCACAAACTCTCGCGAGAAAAACACAAGACCATCCTCTTCAGCAGCCACGATCTTGACTTGCTCCTCCGTCATGCAGACCAGATGTGGGTGATGGCTCCTCAGCAGCCTTTGCAACAAGGCACGCCAAAAGCACTCGTCGAGGATGGGATTATTGACCAATATTTCAAACCGATTGTAGCCAAAGATGAGTTTTTCTGGATGAAATAAGTCAGCTATCGTTGCTTTTTCTTAATTTTGCGCCTTGATTTTCAAGAAAAACAATTATTAAAATGCAGAATATCAGAAATATAGCGATTATCGCCCACGTTGACCACGGAAAAACCACTCTTGTGGACCGTATTCTTTACCAATCCCAATTGTTCAAGGAATCGGACGAGGCCCCCGGTCAACTCATTTTGGACAACAACGACTTGGAGCGTGAACGCGGTATCACCATCCTTTCGAAGAATGTTTCGGTACGTTACAAAGACGTGAAAATCAATATTATCGACACCCCTGGTCACGCTGATTTTGGAGGCGAGGTAGAACGTGTCTTGAATATGGCAGACGGCGTGTTGCTATTGGTAGACGCTTTCGAAGGACCTATGCCGCAGACCCGTTTCGTACTGCAGAAGGCCATCGAACTGGGACTGAAGCCCATCGTTGTTATTAATAAGGTGGACAAACCCAACTGCCGACCTGATGAAGTACAGGAAGCCGTCTTCGACCTGATGTTCAACCTCGGTGCCACTGAGGACCAATTGGACTTCCCCACAGTTTACGGTTCATCGAAGCAAGGCTGGATGTCGGACCACTGGGAGAACGTTACCGACAATGTATCCTATCTCTTGGATGTCATCATCGACACCATCCCGCCTGCGAAGTTCGAGGAAGGTACACCACAGATGCTCATTACTTCGTTGGATTACAGTTCCTATGTGGGCCGCATCGCAGTAGGTCGTCTGAAACGTGGTACCTTGCAAGCCGGACAGAACGTCTCGTTGGTAAAACGCGACGGCTCCGTCACCCGCTCCACCATCAAAGAACTTTACACTTTTGAAGGATTAGGAAAGGAACGCACCAAGAAACCCGTCGAAGCAGGCGACATCATTGCACTCATGGGTATCGACGACTTCGAAATTGGCGACACCGTTGCCGACTACGAAAACCCCGAACCGTTGCCTCCCATCCATGTGGATGAACCTACGATGAGTATGCTGTTCACCATCAACAACTCACCTTTCTTTGGAAAAGAAGGCAAGTATGTCACCTCACGTCACCTGCGTGAACGCCTCTATAAAGAGACCGAGAAGAATCTCGCTTTGAAAGTGGAAGACACCGATTCGCCTGATTCCTTGATGGTCTACGGGCGTGGTATTCTGCATCTCAGCATCCTCGTTGAGACCATGCGTCGTGAGGGTTATGAGTTCCAACTTGGCCAACCCAAGGTCATCGTGAAATATATAGACGACGTGAAATGTGAACCTATCGAGTGTCTTACCGTATTAGTGCCAGAGGACTTTTCGGGTCGCGTCATCGAGCAGGTAAGCAGCCGCAAGGGTGAGATGACCCAGATGGAGCCCAAGGGCGACCGTATGTGCCTTGATTTCGACATTCCTTCGCGTGGACTTATCGGTTTGAGAAACACCTTGCTGACCGTTACTGAGGGTGAGGCTATCGTCTCACACCGTTTCAAGGGCTACGAACCTTGGAAGGGCGAGATGCCGGGTCGCAACGTCGGAGCCTTGATTTCGATGGAGACCGGACAAGCTATCCCCTACGCCATCTGGAAACTGCAAGACAGAGGCATCTTCTTCATCAACCCGAATGAAGACGTGTATGCAGGTGAGGTCATCGGAGAGAATACCCGTAGCAACGATATCGTCATCAACGTTAACAAGACCAAGCATTTGACCAATGTGCGTGCCTCTGGTTCGGACGAAGCCATCCGACTCGTACCGCCAGTAAGATTCTCGTTGGAGGAATACATGGAGTACATCCGCGACGACGAATATCTTGAGGTGACCCCCAAGAGCCTGCGCCTGCGTAAAATCATCCTTGACGAGTTGGAACGCAAACGCGCTTCAAGAAGAGAGGAATAAAAATACACTTTTTTTTGCCACAGATTGAAGCGGGAAAAAGGATTATGCATAATTTTGCGGCTTAAAAGCATGTGATGCATGATACCAGACACTTATTCTAAAGAAGAAAAAGAAGAAATCGAGCGACGACATAAGTTGCTCATTGAGGCTTGGAATGGTCGCAAGGAGGCGCAAGATATCGAGATGGTCGAAAAGGCGTTTTATTTTGCCGTTGAAGCCCACAAGGATCAGCGCCGCCGAACAGGAGAACCCTATATCTATCACCCTATCGCTGTAGCTTACATCGCTGCTCATGATATCGGTTTGGGTCGCACGTCCATCATCTGTGCCCTGCTGCACGATGTGGTGGAAGACACCCACTACACCTTAGATGACATCAAGGAGATGTTTGGTGAAAAGGTAGCCAAAGTGGTGGACGGACTGACCAAGTTCGAGCTGATGGACAACGTGGAGAGTATGCAGGCTGAGAACTTCAAAAAGATTATCACTTCGCTGTCCTACGATGTCCGTGTGGTACTCATCAAGCTCTCCGACCGTCTTCACAACATGCGCACCCTCGACTCGATGCCCAAACATAAGCAGCTAAAAATCGCTTCAGAGACTTCATATCTCTACGCGCCTTTAGCCTACCGTCTGGGACTTCATGCGATTCGCATCGAGCTTGAGGATTTGGCCTTGAAATACACCAATCCTTCCGTTTACCATAGTATCAAGAAACGTTTGGACGAAGTGCGCGAACAACGTGTCACCGAACTGCGCGACTTTATCCAGCCCGTGATAGACGAGTTGTCGAAAACCGGTATCACCACCCGCGCTGAAATCAAAGAACGGTCGGTCAACTCCATTTGGAGGCGCATGATGGAGAAAGAATTATCGTTTGAGGAACTTTACGGTTCTTTCATCGTACGCTTCATCACCGATTGCCCCAAGAATCAGGAACGCATGGAGTGTTGGAAAATCTACGCCGTCCTGACGGGATTCTATCGTCCGAACACTTCCAAATTGAAAGACTGGATATCATTCCCAAAGACCAACGGATATGAGTCGCTCCACGCTGTGGTGATGGGTCCTGCGGGGAATTGGGTGGAAGTGCAAATCCGTAGTGAGCGTATGCAGGAAATCGCCGAAAAAGGTTTTGCCGCCTATTGGAAGCACAAGACTGACGACAAGACTGAAAGCGGTTTCGACGAGTGGCTCAAGAAAGCACAAGCCCTTATCAACAACCAAGATACCAATGCCATCGAGTTTGTCGACAATTTCAAGCTGGACCTCTTTTCCGACGAGATTTTCGTTTTCACCCCGAAAGGTAATATCATCACGTTGCCCAAAGGTTCCACCGTCCTCGACTTTGCCTATAACATTCACTCTGAAATTGGCGACCACAGTATAGCCGCTAATGTCAACAACCAATTGACCCAACTCAACCGTGTTTTGAGTACAGGCGACCAAGTGGAGGTAATCACCAGCGACTCACAGCACCCGCAAGAGAAATGGTTTGAGTTTCTGGCCACAGCCACAGCCAAATCAAGACTCAAAAATGGCATTAAGGAGTATCGTCGTACCTTCCGAGAAGAGGGTGAGAACAAGTACAACGAAATCATGAGGAAACTCGACCTCGACCCCTCGAAAGCCAACCGCAACATGATTATGTCGGCAGAGAAACTCACCAGTTCCATTGATTTCTATTACCAGATTGCCAATGGAAAGATAGATGAACGCCTTATTCGCAGCGTGTTGAAACCTCAATCCAACAATGGCAATATTGTGCGTTACCTCACTTTCGGAATTTTCAACAACAATCGCGAAAAGGGAGAAACGCCCTCCATTACCACTTCAGGAGAATTTGATTTCAACGTTTCCACCTGCTGCAACCCCATTCCTGGTGACGACGTTATTGCTTTCAACTTCCCAGGTGAGCCTCTTCAGATCCACCGAAGCAACTGCCCCAAGGCCATACAACTCTCAGCCCGATACGGAAACAATATTGTGAAAGCCAAATGGCAACCCAAGAGCGAAATTGCTTTCCTTGCCGATTTGAAAATCACTGCATTGGACACAGCCGGTCTGCTTCACCGCATGACCAACCTTCTTTCCAAGGAAATGAACCTCAACCTGCATTCCCTCCACATGGAAGCTAAGGATGACCTTGTGGAAGCCACGCTTTCCATCTATGTGCATAACACCAAGGAGCTCGACGACCTCATCAGCAAACTGAATCAGTTGAAAGAGATTCAAAAAGTGGTCAGGAAAAATAATTCTGGTTCAAAATAAGAAAATTATTTCTACCTTTGCAGCAACATCACGACTGGAACCATGAAAGAATCGTTTGACAACACGCAATTGGCTGTCAAGAAGATATTTATCGAATACCTGCAGCGGCGCAAACTGCGCAAAACTCCGGAGCGATTTGCCATCCTGAAGGAAATCTATTCCATTGAGGGACACTTCGACATCGAATCGCTCTACAACCTCATGAAAGACAACAAGTATCGTGTAAGCCGTGCGACCTTATACAACACCATCGACTTGCTGTTGGATTGCGGACTGGTCATCAAGCATCAGTTCGGACACAACTGCGCCCAGTTCGAGAAGTCGTACAAATTCCGTCAGCACGACCATTTTATCGATATGGAGACTGAAGAAGTGATGGAGTTTTGCGACCCGCGCCTGTGGGAAATACAACGTACCATCGAAGAGCAGTTGGGTGTAGAAATCACACATCATTCACTTATCTTTTACGGACATAAAAAGAAAGACTCTCAATGAATCAATTAGACATATTACTCGGATTGCAATGGGGCGATGAAGGCAAAGGCAAAGTCGTCGACGCCCTTACCCCGAACTACAATATTGTAGCCCGTTTCCAAGGTGGCCCCAATGCTGGACATACCATTGAGTTTGGAGGCAAGAAATTCGTCTTGCACAACATACCCTCTGGCGTACTGACCCCTGGATGTATCAATCTTATTGGCAACGGTGTCATCATCGAGCCACATATATTAAAAGGTGAGATTGAAGGCCTGCGTGAAGCCGGCTTCGACCTGAGCAAGACACTACTCATTGCTAACCGTGCCCACCTGATTCTCCCCACGCATCGCGCTATGGATGCTGCCAACGAAAAGGCATTGGGCAAGATGAAAGTCGGTACCACCCTGAAAGGCATCGGTCCAACCTACACCGACAAAACTGCCCGCAAGGGACTTCGCATCGGAGATATCAATGCGGCAGACTTCCGCGAGAGATACGAGCAACTGAAGCAAGCACACTTGCAACAGATAGCCGGACTTGGTTTCGATATGCAGGGTTTCCAACTCGACGGAAAACCTTTTGATGAATACGAGAAACTGTGGTTTGAGGGCATAGAATACCTGAAACAATACCCATTCGTCGACGGAGAATACTACATCAACGAAGCCCTTGATGCAGGCAAGAAAGTACTGGCCGAAGGTGCCCAAGGCTCAATGCTTGATGTCGACTTTGGCAGCTATCCTTTCGTCACCTCATCAAATGTGATAGCCGCAGGTGTATGTTCCGGTTTGGGTGTTGCACCAAGCAGAATTGGCAAAGTGTACGGTATCTTCAAAGCCTACTGCACCCGTGTAGGCACAGGTCCCTTCCCCACCGAGTTATTTGACGAGACTGGTGAGTCTCTGCGCCAAAACGGACACGAGTTTGGTGCAACAACAGGACGTCCGCGTCGTTGCGGCTGGCTTGATTTGCCAGCTTTGAAGTATGCTGTTATGCTCAGTGGTGTCACCGACCTGATGATGATGAAGAGCGACGTAATGGACGACTTCAAAACTCTGAAGGCCGCTATCGCCTATCGCTATAACGGACAAGAAACCAAGCATCTGCCTTTTGCCGCCTGCACCGAGACGATGGAACCCGTCTACGCCGAGTTCCCAGGTTGGCAGCAGAAGATTGAGGGAAAGATTCCGCAGAAACTGGAAGACTACATCAAGTTTATTGAGAATTACATTGGAGTGCCAGTTAAATTCGTTTCATACGGGCCTGATAGGACACAAAACGTATGGAGATAACCGATAAAATCCAGTTTTTAAGGCAAAAATAAAAGTGAATGCACAAAAGCGTTCACTTTTTTCATATCTTTGCCGTTGCTAAACGAAAACATTCAATATCATGCAATTAATTACAATTGGAGCAACCGAAATCATCATTGTTGCAATTATTATTGCAACTATAGTTTTGTTGCTTATTAAGAAACCTCGTTTTCCAGAGTTTAATAGCAAACAAATGAAACAATCCTCAAAACAAGACGAGACAATAGTTGATTGGCGTGAGTCTAAAGAGATAAAAACTGATTATAACGAAGGAGGTTTTGGAAAAAAATTTGGTCAAGCTGCAGGAAAATCAGCAGGTTGTATGGTTGGATGTTTTATTGGTATTGTTATTATTATCATTGCCATCATCGTATTTTTCGCAGTATTGCAATAAAGTGGGTTAGGTCTAAAAATATGGGAAACAATTCTCAAACTATATCATTATGAAACTATTAAATTGGTTAGGAGGCCCAGAAATCATCGTCATTGTTGTCCTCGTGTTGTTGCTTTTTGGAGGCAAGAAAATACCGGAGCTGATGAAGGGTCTCGGCAAAGGCGTGAAAAGCTTTAAAGAAGGCGTCAACGGCATCGAAGACGAAAAGAAAGACGAAACCCCGAAGGAAATCAAAGAATGAGTACAACGGAGGCGAGGTCTTTTTGGGATCATCTGGAAGAACTTCGGAAAGTACTGTTTCGCTGTCTCGTTGCTTGGATCATTGGGGCTATTTTAGCCTTTTGCTTCAAGGACTTGCTGTTTCGGGTACTTTTTGCTCCTTCCCTAAGTGATTTCATTTCCTACCGTGGATTGTGCCAATTGGCGCAACGGACGGGATGGACTTCGTTGTGTCCAGGAGCTTTTGAAGCACAGTTTATCAACACGGAACTGGCCGCACAGTTTATGACCCACATCAAAGTGGCACTTTGGGCTGGTCTTGTGCTCTCCTTTCCTTACCTCCTTCTACAGCTCTATGGTTTCGTGGTTCCCGCCCTGTATGAAAGGGAAAAGCGTTACACATTACCATTATTGCTTGCTGGCTCGGTGCTTTTCATTTCAGGTGTGTTGCTTAACTACTTCGTCATCTTCCCGTTTTCGTTTCGGTTTTTGGTCAACTATCACGTTTATGATGAAGTAAGAAACCAAATTGCACTATCTTCCTATATCTCGTCTTTCGTGATGCTTAGCCTATTGATGGGCTTGCTGTTTGAAATTCCCATCCTCAATTATTTCCTTGCGAAGATGGGCCTTCTGAATGCTGAAATGCTGAAAAAATACCGTCGTCATGCTATTGTTGGCATCTGCATCGTGGCGGCAGTCATTACACCTACCGGCGATGCAGTAACGCTGATGCTGGTCACCCTTCCTATCTACCTGCTTTACGAAGCCAGCATCCATATCGTCAATCGAACTACAAAGAAACAAACCCAGTAATCACCTAAATAAACACTACTATGCTACGAAAAATCAGAATTTGCCTACAAGTGGTCATTATGGCCCTAATAACCCTGCTGCTGCTCGGCATCGGCTTCCGAGTACATCTTTGGGCTGGATGGGTGGCAAAAATCCAGTTCCTGCCTGCCATCCTGGCTGTCAACTTCGGTGTGTTGGTGCTACTCATCGTCGCCACACTCATCTTCGGAAGAATCTACTGTAGCGTAATTTGCCCTTTGGGTATTATGCAAGACTTCTTCACATGGATTGGAGGAAAAGTCAAGAAAAACCGTTTCTACCACACCAAAGAAAACAAGGTGCTACGTTATGGTTCTCTTGGTGTCTTTATCCTCGCATTAATCATTGGATTCGCGCCCATCACCACTGTGTTTGAGCCCTACAGTGCCTATAGCCGCATCGTCAACAGTATGTTCAAGCCGCTATACGACATGCTGAACAACTGGCTCGCTGGCATCGATGCCGCTAATGACCGCTACAAGTTCACCGAGGTGCAAATCTGGACTCGTAGTGTGACGACTTTCATTGTGGCCATCCTCACCTTATTAATATTGGCTTTCCTCGCCTGGCGCAGAGGTCGTCTCTATTGCAACTCGGTCTGTCCTGTGGGCACCCTTCTCAGTTTTTGTTCCCGTTACTCGCTGTTTCGTGTCCGTTTCGACAAAGACAAGTGTAAGAATTGTGGAATGTGTGAAAAGAACTGCAAGGCACAAGCCATCGATTTCAAAAATGGTACTGTGGATTATTCGCGTTGCGTGGTCTGTGGCGACTGTTTAAACAAATGCAAGTTCGATGCGTTGCATTACACCAGAGAATTATCTGCTTCAAAATCCAAACCTGTAGACAGCGAACGTCGTGCCTTCCTTGCAGCTACAGCAATGGCTGGAGCATCGGCAGCTATGGCCCAAACCCAAATGAAAGTGGACGGCGGTTTGGCGGTCATCGAGGACAAGAAAGCTCCGAAACGCAAAATGCCCATTACACCTCCTGGCTCCATCTCGGCGCGCCACATGCAAAAGCATTGTACGGCTTGCCAACTCTGTGTTTCATCATGTCCTAACAATGTGTTACGCCCCTCTACCGACCTAATGCACCTCATGCAGCCCGTCATGTCGTTTGAGCGTGGCTACTGCCGTCCCGAATGTACACGATGCAGCGAGGTCTGTCCCACTGGTGCCATCAAGCCCATCACAAGAGAGGAAAAGACCATGCAACATGCTGGTCATGCGGTGTGGATTAAGGAAAACTGTGTCGTGCTGACCGACGGTGTTTTGTGCGGCAACTGCGCACGTCACTGCCCAACGGGAGCCATCCAAATGGTGGACTATGAAGGTCCTAACGGCACAGTGAAAGTGCCTACGGTAGACGAAAACAAGTGTATCGGATGTGGCGCCTGCGAGTACCTCTGCCCTGCTCGTCCATTCAGCGCAATTTACGTCGAAGGGAATGATATGCATCAAATAATGTAAAACCTTGTAGGGGCAAACAATGGCGGACACATGCAATGTGTCCCTACAAACAAAACACAAAATACAATGGATAGAAGAGACTTCCTAAAACATATCGGCGGAGCGGCAGTAGCCACTTCAGTGGTGCTTTCCGCCTGTAAAGAAAACAGCCAAGAGACCCCTATTGTAGGCAACATCATAGACGGACAAGGTGAGATGACCTACCGTACCAACCCCAATTCGGGCGACAAGGTCTCCATTTTGGGCTACGGCATGATGCGTCTGCCTGTCGAAGAAGGCGGCACTTTGCGCGACCATCCCAACTCCCCCATCGACCAAGAACTGGTCAACCAAGAGATTGACTATGCCCTTGAACATGGGATGAATTACTTCGACACCTCCCCGGTGTATTGCAAGGGAATGTCGGAACACGCCACAGGTATCGCTTTGGCCCGACATCCGCGCAACTCGTATTACATCGCCACGAAACTGTCCAACTTCAGTCCCTCCACCTGGGGAACTGAGCCTTCAAAGGCTATGTTCGAGAAATCGCTGAAAGAATTGCAAACGGATTATATCGACTATCTCTTGCTGCACAGCATCGGCGGTGAGTCGAAAGAAATGAGCAGCATGGAGATGTTCAATGCCCGCTTCATGGACAACGGCATCCTCGACTGGCTTGTGGAACAAAAGAACGCGGGACGCATCCGCAACCTCGGCTTCTCCTTCCACGGTGACCCCAAACTGTTCGACACCATGCTGCAATGGCACGATGAAGGACGCTACCACTGGGACTTCGTGCAAATCCAGATGAACTATGTCGACTGGAACTATGCCCATGTGATTGAACCGGAAAACGTCAACGCCTCATATCTGTATAACGAGTTGCATCGTCGTGGTATCCCTGCGGTCATCATGGAGCCTTTGCTTGGTGGTCGCCTCGCCAGCCTTCCCGACTACCTTGTGAAACAGATGAAAGAATGCGAACCTGAGACGCCTGTGGCTCGCTGGGCTTTCCGATATGCAGGTACGCCTGAAGGCATTCTCACCGTGCTGAGCGGTATGACCTATATGGAGCATTTGGAGCAGAATGTGGCAACTTATTCACCCTTGCGCCCCATCACACCTGAAGAAGACGAGTTCCTGATGAAAATCGCGGAGGAGTTCGTGGAGCTGAAAACAGTACCTTGTACAAGCTGCAACTACTGTATGCCCTGTCCATACGGACTGAACATCCCCGTCATCTTCTCCTATTACAACGACTGCATCACCGCAGGAAAAATGCCCGCCGGAAACCATGAAGCTCGCGAATACCAAGAAGCACGGAAACGCTTCCTCATCGGCTACGACAGAAATGTGCCGTCCTTACGTCAAGCCAGCCATTGCATAGGTTGCAACCAATGCGTGGAGCATTGTCCGCAGAAAATCAATATCCCTGAGGAGTTGCACAGGATTGATGATTATGTGGAACAACTGAAACAGATGTAAGATAGCGAAAACCGAACGGAGCCCACCTCAACGGGTTCCGTTCTTTTTTGTAAAAGCCTTAGAGTCACCCCAAGCATTGTACAACACCTTATGCCCAATGGCAGCCAAACGCACATCCAGACAAGTCTGGCATTGGTCGGGTTTGTCCTTCACGCAGGCTTTATCGGGATAGATGAGGTAGTTTTCACGGAACTCATTAGGCGTGAGGTTAGGCATGATGACATTGGCACCAACCGCAATGGCTTTCTCTCTTCCCATAGGGTCGACAGTTTGGTTGGCTGTTGCCGCCACCATATTGATTTCAGGCATCATCAGGCGAAGAATGGCTATCATCTTCAAGGTCAATTCCATGCGTTCCTCAGCTGATGGGATTTGGTCTCTGTATTGCCACAAAGGGGTATCAGGATGCGGGATAAACGGGCCCATTCCCACCATTGCCACATCTTTCTGCTTGAAAAACAGCAAATCGCCTGCAAGGTCATCCAAAGTCTGGAAAGGCAGTCCAACCATTACGCCCGTACCCGTTTGATAGCCTAATTTCAATAAGGTATCAATGCAGTTCAGTCTTGTCTTGAAGTTGTGTTTCTCATCATTCGGGTGAATCTTGTAATAGAGTTCCTCATTGGAGGCTTCAATACGCAGCAGGTAACGATGTGCACCCGCCTCAAACCACTCGCGATACACTTCTTCACTTTGTTCGCCCAACGAAAGCGTAATGCCCAAACTTCCATTGTCAATCTTCTTAATCTCCTTGACCAAATGGGTAATCTTATCCGTAAAGTCCTTATCGGAACGCTCCCCGCTTTGCAGAGCCACAGAGCCATAGCCCAGTTCATGTGCCAGTTTAGCGCATTCAATCACTTCCTCATCGGTAAGTTGATATCGGGTAAAATTCGGGTTCTTGCTCCTCACGCCGCAGTAGAGGCACGATTTAGTGCAGATGTTGCTGTACTCAATCAGTCCGCGCAGATGCACAAAGTTGTCCAAATGTGCCAACTTGGTCTGTAAAGCCTTATCGAACAGTTGTTTCTTGTCTTCGCCTTTGGCAGCCAACAGGATTTTGATGTCCTCTTTTTCAAGGCAGGGTTTGTTCAGGATTTCAGAGATAGGCATAAGTTAAATTTTCGGCAAAAATAGAAAACTCTCCGCAAGCAGAGACATTTTTTATTTCAAAGATATTGCAAAGTTTCCTACTTTTGCCATGAAATTCAAAACATCAAGCCAATGAACAGAATGAAAACAACGGGTTCCCTGAGATTGTTAGCGATAATTGGCCTTTTTTCAGGCTTGTTTTCGAATGTGGTAATGGCCCAGTCTGGGGTGCGCTATGCCAATCCCGTTTTCGACGAGGTGACCGTCTCCACTGACATTCCTTTCAGCAGCGCTGTCAAGGAGGGTGAAACGTCGCCCACCACATTATATCTTGACTTTTATGAGCCTGCGGGCGACACCTTTCTGGCGCGCCCGTTGGTGATTACGGTTTTCGGAGGGGCTTTTGTTGCCGGAAGTCGTGATTATGTCGACATGGAGGAATATTGCACGCGCTTAGCCCAGCACGGTTATGCAGCTGCCTCCATCGACTACCGCTTGATTTCGATATGGAACCTCAATTCCACATCGCTGATTCGTGATGCCTACATGGCGGCTCAGGATGTCAGCTCTGCGATTCGGTTTTTCAAATGCCATTGCGCTGAATACAGGATTGACACGGCACAGGTCTTTCTGCTCGGTAACTCGGCCGGTTCAATTGCTCTCATGTGTGAGCTTTTTATGGATGAAAACGAGCGGCCTGCAGAAACACACGAAGACCCTGATTTGGGCTCGATGCACAGCTCAGGTTTTGTGGAATACGCCGGTTTCTCGCCAGCAGTGGCTGGAGCCATCCCGCATTGGGGCGGCGTGATGGATCTCAATGTCATCGACAAGAAAGAATATGTTCCCATGTGCATGATTCACGGCACTGACGACACCACTGTGCCTTACGATTCGGGGTATTGTTTCAATGGAATTCTACCCAATGTGATGCCCTACATGTACGGCTCACATCCCATCGCCCATCGCCTCGACGAATTGGGTATCACCGATTATGAGTTGCACCCTTTCGAGGGCGAAGATCATGCTTTTTATTATACCATTCTTTATCAGTTAAATGAGGAGAAGTTTAACGCTTGCTTCAGTATCGTGCGCGACTTCTTGTACCATCACCTGGATTTCTCCACATCGGTTGCCGAATGGAACGAACAACGCATCCAAATCTATCCTAATCCCGCCACCAGCCAAGTGACGATTCGCTCTTTGCAAGACAAGCCTTTCAGTCTGGTTGTGACAGACCTATTGGGACGAAAAATTCTTTCCATGAATCCAACAGATTCAGAGTCCATCATTGATGTTTCGCGTTGGCCGTCAGGTGTTTATGTCATTCGGATGGAACAGGAAGAAGGAGTTTGTGTCCAGAAGTTTGTGAAGCATTGAGGCAATTGATTTCTGAAAAATGTCTATATTTGCAGGCGAAAAAATACATCCAATATGGAAACGATTACATTAAAGTTCAGCACGGACAATCCATTTGCGGCATCACTAGCAGCACTTCTTCGTGAATCAAAAGGAGTGAGTGTAACGGAACGCCACATAGAGAATCCTTCTCGTTCTCGTCGTGGAACGCTTGCAAAAGCTATCGAGGAAGAAAAGGAGGGCAAAGTGACGACCTATGCTAATGTTGAGGAATTGTTTGAGGATTTGGGAATCTGATGTACACGATTAAGACCACCGGCCAATTCAAGAAGGATGTGAAGCGTTGCCAAAAGCGAGGCTATGACATGAGTTTATTGCGAAATGCTTTAAGCATCCTTGCTGAAACAGGAACATTGCCAGATTCGTATTATCCTCACAAACTAACAGGAGATTACAAGGGACATTGGGAGTGCCATCTTCAACCTGATTGGCTTCTCGTTTGGAAAAAGTACGGAAAAACACTTACCCTCACAATGACCGATACAGGCATCCATGCTGACCTTTACGGGAAATAAGCTATTAACACAATCAAACGAACAGAAAAGAACAAGATATATAGAAACTTACATATTAGCAGATAGCACTTGTTGCTGTCCTTGAAGTCCATTTACCACTTCGTCTTCGAAAGAGGACAATCATCTCAAGGACAAGTTACAAATGCCGTAATGTTACGGCGTGGAAGACTTGTTAGAGATGTGGGCGTGGTAACCCGGACTTCAAGCAAGGAATTGATTCCACGCTGTTTTTATACAGAAATTCAAAACAATTAACTCAATAACAAACAATTAAAAGTTGTGCCCGTCACGTATTTAGGGAAATTTAAATGAAAAAAATGCTGATTTTTATGGTAGTATGTGCGTTACTTTCATCTTGTGTGTCAACAACGTACTTTCAAATGTACCAAACACAACCAATCACGGATATTACGATGCGTGATAATTGTATGGTTTATGAAGATGAGAATTGTGAGATTCTTTACAACTTTTGGAAAGAGTACGGTGAAATTGGTTTTGTGTTTTACAACAAAACTACGGAAAATCTTTACCTACATCTTGACGAATGTTTCTATGTCGAAAATGGTTTTGCCTATGATTACTATCGGAATCGTGTTTACACGAACAGCAAATCTTATTTCACTTCTACTCAACTAGCCAACATTCACAGTTCGTATGTTACCAAATCGAATGCTTCTGCAAATGCAAACTATTACCAAATAGGCGCTTATGGCACAGCAAATGCGTATGGAAATCAAACAACATATAAAAACGGCTATGTCTATGGTTCTACAGGAACAATCACCAATGCATCCTCAAATAGTGTTTCGATAGCTGAGAAGCAAATCATTTGCATTCCACCGAAAACATCAAAAATCATTACAGAATTTGATATTAAGAATTCCGTCTATCGTTCTTGTGAGATTTATATAAATCCAGGGAAAAAAGATTCTCATAGCGTTACTTTTAACAAGACTAATACACCATTGACATTTGGAAATAAAATCGCATATTCCATTGGCAACGGAGAGGAATTAATTCGGGTAGATAATGAGTTTTATGTGTCAAAAATCTCAAACTATTCCTCATTTGACATAACAACATTAGAAAGAATTGAAGAATGTGGAAGAAAGAAAGATAAAGAAATTCGAGTTTTTAAAGAATCTGGACCCAATCAATTCTTTATCAGTTATACAATGGATAGTTTTAAAAGCCACTGATTAACTAGAAAAGCTCTCCATAGTTACAAAACAGGAAATCTCGAAAAAAGGTTTCCTGTTTTTTAATGAAACCGACCCTTTTTGTGCATATTCCTAAATGTCTATATATGAGACTTTTTCTGAAATGCGTCTCTGTGAATTTAACTGTAACAACTGTAACAACTGAAACATTAGAATTTACTGTTTCCAAATTTACACTTTGGAGGGAAACTTTTCGTTTTTACTTGCCAAATCCGAATATTTTTCCTACCTTTGCAACCGCAAACACAAAGCCCGAATGAGATAGAGGAACCTTTGTAACTATCTGTTTCTCTGTGCGATACACTATGAAGATAGACTTGCTTATTTAATTTCTTCCATAACTCACTCATTCACAATCTATTAAAGTACTAAAAACGATAGCAACGCTATACCAACGCTATACTAAGTCTATGGCAAGCCTATAGGCACTAGTAGGTAACTCTAAGGTAACTTTGAGATAACTCTGAGGTAGCTCTGTGATTCCTCCCTGTGGGCAGCGTGTGGGCAGGAAGAGAACTGGAGGATAATAGCGTGAAACCATTCCCTGAAATATTGGGCTAGTTTGTCGTCAGCTGATGCAGAACACTGCAATATCGTGTATGGCGGCGACAAGCCGATGAAAATGTCTGAATTTAATTTATTGACAATAAATAATTTGCAATAGATTGGTACAAATTTACGATTGAATCGTAAATCTGTACCATATCAAGGTTTTATTGGTATGTCAAAGATTTTCCCTATCTTTGCCGCGAATTTTGAAAACGAGTTTTATTTTTATTATGACAAAAGCATTGAAAATCGTGGTGCTTGCTAAGCAGGTACCCGACACAAGAAATGTGGGTAAAGACGCAATGACGCCGGAAGGCACTGTGAACCGCGCCGCATTACCCGCCATCTTCAATCCTGAAGACTTGAATGCCCTTGAACAGGCTTTGCGTCTCAAGGAACAAAACCCTGGCAGCACCGTTGGCGTGCTCACTATGGGTCCGCCGCGTGCCGGCGAAATCATCCGTCAAGGTCTCTTCCGTGGAGCCGACACAGGTTGGTTGCTCACTGACAGACTCTTTGCAGGTGCTGATACCCTTGCCACCTCTTACGCATTGGCCACCGCCATCAAGAAGATTGGTGATGTGGATATAGTCATCGGAGGTCGTCAGGCCATTGATGGCGACACCGCCCAAGTGGGTCCTCAAGTGGCTCAGAAACTGGGCCTCAATCAAGTAACCTACGCTGAGGAAATCCTCAAGATTGAAAACAATATCGCCACCATCCGCCGCCATATCGACGGAGGTGTAGAGACTGTGGAAGTGCCGCTGCCTTGCGTCATTACCGTGAATGGTAGCGCAGCACCCTGCCGTCCCTGCAACACCAAGTTGGTGATGAAATACAAATATGCCTCCTGCCCGTTGGAGCGTCAGCCCGAGGATCCTCGCGCCGACCTCTATGAGAGTCGTCCCTACCTCAACCTCAACCAATGGAGCGTAGCCGATGTGGATGGCGACCCCAACCAATGCGGCCTCTCGGGCAGCCCCACTAAGGTGAAAACCGTGCAGAACATCGTCTTTCAGGCCAAGGAGAGCATGACCCTCACCGCCAGCGATGCCGATGTGGAAGGATTAATCAAAGAATTACTTGAAGAGAAGATTATTGGATAATATGAACAACGTATTTGTATATATCGAGACCGAAGGCACTCAAGTAGCCGAAGTCTCACAGGAGTTGCTCACCAAAGGGCGTAAACTGGCCGACCAGTTAGGCGTGGAGCTTCATGCCGTTGTAGCTGGCACAGGTATCAAGGGCAAGGTGGAAGACCAAATCCTGCCTTACGGCGTGGATAAGCTGTTCGCTTTCGACGGCGAAGGGCTGTTCCCCTACACCTCCGCACCGCACACCGATATCCTCGTCAACCTCTTCAAGGAAGAACAGCCGCAGATTTGTCTGATGGGTGCTACTGTTATCGGTCGCGACCTCGGTCCGCGTGTCAGCTCCTCGCTGACCAGCGGCCTCACCGCCGACTGCACCCAACTTGAAATCGGTGACTTCGACGACATCAAGACCAAGAAACACTACGACAACCTGCTGTATCAAATCCGTCCCGCTTTTGGCGGTAACATCGTGGCAACTATCGTTAATCCCGACCACCGTCCGCAGATGGCTACCGTCCGTTCGGGCGTGATGCAGAAAGCCGTTTATGAAGGAAAAGCCAAGAATGAAGTCGTCTATCCGGAGGTGAGCAAGTATGTCTCCCCTGAGGCTTACGTCGTGAAGGTTCTCGACCATCATGTGGAGGCTGCCAAGCATAACTTGAAAGGCTCACCTATTGTGGTGGCTGGTGGCTACGGTATGGGATCCAAAGAAGGCTTCGATATGCTGTTTGAACTTGCTAAAGTGCTTCACGGCGAAGTTGGTGCCTCGCGTGCCGCCGTCGATGCAGGCTTCTGCGACACCGACAGACAGATTGGACAAACGGGTGTCACCGTGCATCCAAAAGTCTATATCGCTTGCGGTATCAGCGGACAGATTCAGCACATTGCGGGTATGCAGGACTCCAAAATCATCATCTCGGTAAACAGCGACCCCGATGCACCTATTAATAAGATTGCGGATTATGTCATCGTCGGAACGGTTGAAGAGGTTGTTCCGAAACTGATTAAGTACTATAAGCAGAATTCCAAATAGTATGGTAATCGTTGTTATTATACTCTGTGTTTTGATCATAGGAGTCACTCTTTTCAAAATTCTGGGAGTGATTGATTTTATCAATATGAAAGGGAAAAAGAAGGACAAATCCGAGAACAAAAATTCAAAATAATTGTGGTTGTTTTTGTAGAGGCGCACGGCCGTGCGTCTCTACAAAAAACAACCCACATAAAAATAGAACAAAATGGCAAACTATTATAACGATAACCCGAACCTGCAATTCTACCTCGACCACCCGCTGATGAAGCGCATTGTCGAGTTGAAAGAACGCAATTTCGCTGACAAGGACATTTACGATTATGCCCCCGTCGATTACGAGGACGCGATGGAAAACTACCACCGCGTGTTGGACATCACAGGCGACATCACCGCCAATATCATCGAGCCCAATTCCGAAAGCGTCGACCTCGAAGGACCGCATTTGGAGAATGGCCGCATGATTTATGCCTCCAAAACTAAAGAAAACATCGACGCCTGCACCAAGGGCGGTCTCTGGGGCATCTCAATGCCGCGCCGTTACGGTGGCTTGAACCTGCCCATCACCGTTTTCTCCATGCTGAGTGAGATGGTCGCTTCCGCCGATGCCGGTTTCCAAAACATCTGGTCGCTGCAGTCCTGCATCGACACCTTATATGAATTCGGTAACGAGGAGCAGCGCAAGAAATACATTCCGCGCGTCTGTGCCGGCGAGACCATGTCAATGGACCTCACCGAGCCCGATGCCGGTTCCGACCTGCAGAGCGTTATGCTGAAAGCCACCTACAGCGAGGAGGACGGCTGCTGGCTGCTCAATGGCGTGAAGCGTTTCATCACCAACGGCGATTCTGACATCCATCTGGTGTTGGCCCGCTCTGAAGAAGGCACCAAGGATGGACGCGGCCTGTCAATGTTTATCTACGACAAACGTCAAGGTGGTGTCAACGTGCGTCACATTGAGCATAAGTTGGGTATTCACGGTTCGCCTACCTGCGAACTGACCTATAAGAATGCAAAAGCAGAGCTTTGCGGCGAGACCCGTCTGGGTCTTATCAAGTATGTGATGGCTCTGATGAACAGCGCCCGCTTGGGTATCGCTGCCCAGTCGGTGGGTCTGGGACAAGAGGCTTACAACGAGGCTTTGAAATATGCCAACGAGCGTCAGCAGTTCCACAAGAGAATCATCGAGTTCCCTGCCGTCTACGATATGCTTTCACGCATGAAGGCCAAGATTGACGCAGGTCGTTCCTTGCTCTACATGACCGCCCGTTACGTAGACATCTACAAGTGCCTCGAAGACATACAGCGTGAGCGTCCGCTGACGCCCGAGGAGCGTGCCGAGTGCAAGAAGTATTCTCGCCTCGCCGATGCCTTCACGCCTTTGGCCAAGGGCATGAACTCCGAGTACGCCAACCAAAACGCCTACGACGCCATTAGTATTCACGGTGGCTCAGGCTTCATCATGGAGTACAAATGCCAACGTCTCTACCGCGATGCCCGCATCTTCTCCATCTACGAAGGTACAACGCAACTGCAAGTGGTGGCAGCCATCCGTTACATCACCAACGGCACCTACCTCACCATCATGAAAGAAATGCTGGAGAACGAGGTCTCTGAAGAACTGAAGCCTTTGCAGAATACGGTACGCACCCTCGTGGAACTCTACGAGCAGAGCATCAACTATGTGAAGGGTGCCAACAACCAAGAGGTTCAGGACTTCCTGGCCCGCCGCCTTTACGATATGACTGGCGACATCATGATGTCGCTGCTCATCTTGGACGACGCCACCCGTGCTCCGCATCTCTTCTCTCGTTCCGCCAACGTCTACGTCCACGCCGCTGAGGAAGATGTCATCGGCAAGAGCGTTTACGTGAAGAACTTCATCGAAGAGGACTTGGTGAATTTTAGGGCTAAGACTGCTGAAGTCGCTGAGTAAGCCGCATGCAAATAGAATTGTATAAAGACGTGGCTTATGGGTCACGTCTTTTTCTTATCTTTGCAGCCAAATCATAACGACAGCCTTCATGAATCGTTCTTCGAAACCCTCCAAGTTGACTTTAGTTTGTGCGATGCACTATGCCAAGCTGGTGCTTCGTTCGGCAATTCTTGTCACATTGTTGATCCTTTATATACTGTATAAAACCCGTGGGGGTGAAGACATTGAAAGCGTTCTTGATAGCCGTCCGATGATTCTTTTTGTCGTTTGGTCGGTGTTTGTCGTGGAGATGGTGCTGAGGTTTTTCCCGTCGCGTTTGGAGAGTCCCGGTTGCCAAAAACAATTTGGACAAAACTATATCAAAACAGGCAGGACCGACATCAAAATCGAGGACAACAACGCTGTCGTTTTGGTTGCTTTGTTGTGGATTTCGTTCAATCTCATTTTCGGTGCCCTTCACATGGCAGGCATTCTTGACGATGGTATCATGATTCTGTTATGCTCAGTTTATTCGGTGTGCGACATCATCTGCATTCTATTTTTCTGTCCGTTCCAGACTTGGTTTTTGAAAAACAAGTGTTGTTCCACTTGTCGCATCTACAATTGGGACTATGCCATGATGTTCACTCCGCTGTTCTTTGTCCAAAAATCCTATACATGGAGCCTGCTGGCACTGTCGATAGCCCTGCTGGTCCGATGGGAAATCGCCTTTTTCAGACATCCCGAGCGTTTTTCGGAGAACACCAATGGTTATCTCGGATGCCAGAACTGTTCTGAGAAACTTTGTGTACACAAGAAACAACTGAGCAGGGTTTGGAAAGACTTTGCTGCTTCCGCAAAAAAGCGGAACAAGAGGTTGAAGTTTTAGTATCACTTAAACCAAGGGTAATCTGAATGAAGTTACCCACTTACTCACTCACTTTTGACATTAATGTTTTTCGATGTTGAAACGGCAGGAAAAATCATTAAAAATTTTCTTGTCACAAGTTTGCGGAATGCAAATGTCCGAAATGAGTAACTGAGTAAGTGAGTAAGTTCGGTGCCGCCAAACTGGGAGTTTGCCACAAGCAAACTAGGAGTTTGGTGCCGCCAAACTTGGTTGAAAGATTTTCTAGGGTTATACGCTTCCTCAACGGGCGAAAGGGTGTTGTTCTGGTATTTGCGGTACTCGGCGGTGGCTTTCTCCAAGGCTTGTGCATGGCTTACAGAGCCAGATCCCTCAAGCAGTGGTCTGTTGCCGGAGGTGAGTACCGAATCCAATTGGCGGATATAGTCGCTCATGTACATGGGCTTGTGTTCAAGCGCATTGATTTCAGAAATGCGGAAACGCGTGGCAATAGCCGATTTTATACGGTAGCCAAGCGATATGATCATGTCGAGGTTATAAAATGGTATTTCCCTGCTAACCTCTCTAGTGCCTTCTTGGCGAACCTGTCGGAAATTCCGACAAGTTGATTCTGCGGTAAGCTCCCCCTCTTCATATATGTGTTTAATATGTTCAACGATATTGGTTCTGGAACTCTGGAAAAGTTCAGACATTTGTTGCTGGTTCAACCAAACGGTATCGCTGTCCAATTTCACATTTATCTTTGTCAAACCATCTTCGGTCTGATAGATAATGATGTCGCCAGTGTTTTCTATTATATTGTCCATGTAGTTTTCTATCAGATATGATTCTTGATTTCAGCGTATAATTTTCCTCTGTTTCTTTCCCATACATACACAAGCGGCTTCAGACAAATGTTGCTCTAATTGTGACTGCGTATGCATACTTTTTAGGTATATGCCGCAAAAATAGTGAAAAGTTACTTGTTCTCTTTGTTCGTTAATCGTTTTTGTTCTCTTTCAAAATTCTCCAAGAAATGGATTTCAACTGGGGTAAGTTCATACGCTGTTCTTTCTTTGAACTTGTCGTATTCCGCATCAGCCTTTTCTTTGGCCAGTTTTGCCGAGATTGTACCAGCATTGGCAAGGATTTCTTTGTCGGACAGACGCAAAAAGTCGTCCAATTTGGCAATCCAGTCGCGCATATACATCGGTTTGTGGTCTTTGGCACGAATTTCCGCAAAGTCTATGTAAAGGTTGACGATGCGGTTCAACATATCCATCTCCTCCTCATTCAGATAGTTCTTGGCAAATTCCGCATCAGAACGTTTGGGCATCATTCCTGTCCAAGTGGTCAGACCCATGAAATCCTTGGCGGCATCGGCACGGTCGTAGATGATTTCCGCTGCTGTATGGCCATGCACGGCATAATGCATTTTGTTTTGCACCGTGGCGAAAAATTGCTTGGTCATTTCCACTCGTGGATCGTAATCGATGCTAAGTGCATAAATCTCAAGCACTTTTCGATAGAACACCTTTTCTGACGAGCGTATATCGCGGATGCGGGCTAAAAGTTCGTCAAAATAATTGCCTCGCCCTGCATTCTTCAACAATTCATCGTTCAGCGCAAATCCCTTTTTCAGATATTCCTTCAAAACCGCCGAAGCCCATTGCCTGAACTGCACACCACGATAAGAATTGACACGATAGCCCACGCTGATAATCATGTCGAGGTTGTAAAAAACAATGTTCCTTTCCACTTTTCTGTTGCCTTCCGTTTGAACTGTTGCAAAAAACGCAACAGTTGAACTTGAATCCAACTCACCATCTTCAAAGATTTTCTTGATATGCCTTGAAATAGTTGACTTGTTACGCTGAAAAAGTTGAGCCATCTGGTCGAGCGTGAGCCAAACCGTCTCATTTTGAAGCGTTACCTCAATTTTCGACACTCCATCAGGAGTGGTGTATAATATAATGTTACCTTTTTCTTCCATATTATGCGTTAAAAGATAGAAAAACAATGGATTATTCTCTTTCGCCACCAGGCTCTTCCACCATATCTGACTCGTCGTTGTTCTCATTATTTTCAGCATTGACCCAGACGATACCGGCACCCTTGATGGCTTCCTCCACGGCTTTGGCAGGACGGTAATAAAGACCCAGTTTCACATCGTTCTGTTTCATGTCCTCTGCTTTTGCGAACCAACCGCTGCTGCAGCTGGGATAGAGTTTGCCAAGCGGACCGAGGTCGACAATCATGCCTTGTGTCAGCATGTTGGCTGCACTCTCCATGCACAGTTCAAGGGCGATTTTGGCCTCTGCATGATGCAAGGTAGTATTGTGGCAGGCTTCCTTTACGATTTCCTCGTAACCAGCCTTGCCGTTGGTGATCACACGGGCTGAGAAGCCTTGCTGCCTCGTTTTGGGATTGATGTTTGAGGCTTTGACGATTTTCAGCTTTGCTCTTGCCATGGTTTGTTGATTTACGGTTATTTATTGATTGTTCACTATATTCACATTTTTTATCGACTATAGTCATCTTACGAATCGACTCTAGTCAGTTTATTAATTGACTGTAGTCGATTTTCAAATCGACCACAGTCAATTGCATTTTTCCCTTGCCAAGTTCCTCGTTCCTCCATCCGTTTTTCGATGCGATTCAGCACCTCATCATAACGCAGTTTCATCCAAGGCTCGCTGACGAGATAGCGCGGCGGCACCTCGCCTGCAAAACGCTCAATGACAATATTGGGATTGAGCCGTTCGGCGAAGTCGATGACGAAATCGATGTATTCCTCCAAATCGAACAGATGGAAATGCTCGGAATGCGCAAGGTATTCCTCTGCCAACGGAGTGTCTTTGAAGATTTGCAGCTGATGGAACTTGACAGTGGTTAAAGGGAATTGGGAGATGATATCGGCGGCATGGAGCATCATCTCCTTTGTTTCGCCAGGCAAACCGAAGATGAAATGTGCCCCACAAGGGATGCCGTACTCGGCAGTCATGCGGATGGCTTTTTCGGCGGTTGCAAAGTCGTGTCCTCTGTTGACTCGACGCAAGGTCTCGTCGTAGACACTTTCCACACCGTATTCCAGCATGACGTAATGTGTTTTTTGGATTTCGTTGAGCAACTGCAGGATGCAGTTATTGACAATATCGGGACGAGTGCCAATGACGATGCCGCAGATTTCAGGAACTTCCAATGCCTGTGAATAGATGCTTTTCAATTCCTCAAGCGGTTTGTAGGTATTGGAATAAGGTTGGAAATAAGCCAGATACTTGTTCGCCCTACGGTAACGCCTTCTATGAAACTCAATGCCTTCCTCGATTTGCTGCCGGACGCTTTTCTCTGGCTTACAATACGAGGGATTGAAAGCGGCATTGCTGCAAAATGTACAACCTCCCGTGCTGATTCTGCCGTCGCGGTTGGGACAACTGAAGCCTGCATCAATGCTGATTTTCTGCACACGTCCCCCGAACTGCTGAGTAAAATAGTAGTTGTAGCTGTTGAAACGGCGTCCTCCAAATATGTCAAGTTTCTCTTCCATTAAACACGATTCAAGAAAGTATCTGCAAAAATAAGAAAAATGTCTATCTTTGCGTAAAATTTCAGACAATGGATTACAACAATAGCAACAAGATGGTCTTCGGGATTCACCCCGTCCTTGAACTGACCCGCTCACAGAATGAAATAGAAAAGGTGTTCATCCAAAACGGCACACGCTCCCCTGAACTTTCTGAAATCGCCAACTACTGCCGCAGCAACGGCATCCCCGTGCAATATGTGCCAATGGAGAAAATGAACCGCCTGACGCGAAAGAACCATCAGGGTGTGGTGGCTTTCATTTGTCCCATTGAGTATCAATCCATTGAGCGTGTGATTCCTATGGTCTACGAGGAAGGACGCGACCCGTTCATCCTCATGCTCGACCGCGTGACCGACGTGCGCAACTTCGGTGCCATTGCCCGAACCGCCTACGCAGCTGGTGTAGATGCCATCGTCATTCCCAATCGAGGCTCTGCATTAATTAATGGTGATGCCGTGAAGACCTCCGCTGGTGCGCTCTCGCTCATCAACGTATGCCGCGTGGAAAACATGAAAGACACCTTGGACTTCCTTAGAGGCAGCGGACTGCGCGTCGTGGGCCTTAGCGAGAAAGCCAAAAACAGCCTTTGGAAGTCTGACCTTACGGGACCGCTCTGCGTGGTGATGGGCTCCGAGGAAGACGGAATCAGTCCGGCCTACATGCCTCGCATCGATGAATTGCTGATGATTCCCATGCCTGGCGACATCGACTCGCTGAATGTCTCTGTTGCTACAGGTATCGTCTGCTTTGAAGTGGTGAAACAGCGGATGGGCTGAATTAGCCATTCTCCACTTCCCCGTAGCAATCGAAATAATCGGCTTGGGTGATTTTTACTGGATAGAAATGCCCTATTTCCAAATCGTTTTCTGCTGAGATAAGTATCTCGTCGTCCACTTCGGGCGAGTCATACTGGGTGCGTCCTATATAATAGTCCCCTTCGAGACGGTCGATAAGAACTTTTTCAACCTTACCCACACGCTGAGCGTTGATTTCCAAAGAGATGTTCTGCTGTATCTCCATCAGTCTGTCCACCCGTTCCTGCTTCACATCGTCAGGCACATCGTCCTTCATCTCGTAAGCAGGCGTTCCTTCTTCGGGCGAAAAGGCAAACACCCCTGCCCTCTCGAAGCGCATAGCCTTGATAAATTGGCAAAGCTCTTCAAAATCTTCCTCCGTCTCACCAGGGAATCCCACAATGAAGGTAGTGCGGAAAGCAATGTCGGGAACATGCTTGCGGACGTTTTCCACAAAACCTATGGTCTGCTCACGATCCACGCCGCGACGCATATCCTTCAGAATATGGGTGCTGATGTGCTGGAGGGGCAAATCAATATAATGGCAAATCTTGGGATTCTCACGCATCAAGTCAAGCAACTCATCGGGGAAGCCCAATGGATAGCCATAATGCAGACGAATCCACTCGAAGCCGTCTATGTCACAAAGGGCTTTCACCAACTCAACGATGTGGGACTTACCGTCAATATCATGTCCGTAGTAGGTCAGGTCCTGGGCTATAAGTATCAGTTCCTTCACGCCTTGCTGGGCCAAGCCTCTCGCCTCTTCAATAAGGTTGTCCATCGGAACTGAAATATGACTACCTCTTATTAAAGGAATAGCGCAAAAAGCACAGCGACGGTTACAGCCTTCGGAGATCTTCAGATAGGCGTAATGGTTTGGCGTTGACAGTACGCGACGACTGCAATACTGGGATTGTGGTTCTTCTTTCAGCAGGTCGGCGGCAATCAGGTTGACGCTCTCCACGCCATAGAAGCCGTCCACCTCGTGGATTTCCTCTTGAAGTTCCTTGCGGAAACGTTGAGAGAGGCACCCCGTAACATACAACTTACTAATCTTGCCTTTCTTACGCAGTTCGGCATATTCCAAAATCGTGTTGACGGATTCCTCCTGCGCATCGCCAATAAAACCACAGGTATTGACAATCACCACATCCGATTTCTTATCCGAATCGTGACGAATCAAATAACGGTGTTCCAGCAAAGCCGCCAGATGCTCTGAATCAACTTTGTTCTTGGAACAACCGAGGGTTACGATATTAAGTGTAGGTTTGCGCATAATCGAGGGCAAATGCCTTCAATACACATTATTCAAACAGCGAATCCACAAAGGCCTTTCTGTCGAAAACCTGCAAGTGGTCGATGCCTTCGCCGACGCCGATGTACTTGACCGGAATCTTGAATTGGTCGGAGATGCCGATGACCACGCCGCCTTTAGCGGTGCCGTCGAGCTTGGTCAGCGCGAGGGCGTTGACCTCGGTGGCTGCTGTAAACTGCTTAGCCTGTTCGATGGCGTTCTGACCTGTGGAAGCATCCAATACCAATAGAATCTCATGCGGTGCATCGGGGACGACCTTCTGCATGACGGTCTTGATCTTGGTCAGTTCACGCATCAGGTTGACCTTGTTATGCAGACGACCAGCCGTATCGATGATGACGACATCAGCGTCTTGGGCCACAGCCGACTTCACCGTATCGAAAGCCACAGAGGCCGGGTCAGCACCCTGACCTTGCTGAACGATAGGCACCCCTACCCGCTCAGACCAAATCTGGAGCTGACTAACAGCAGCGGCGCGGAAAGTATCCGAAGCGCCCAACACGACCTTCTTGCCTGCCTTCTTGAAGTTGTATGCCAGTTTGCCAATGGTGGTGGTTTTACCCACACCATTCACGCCAACGACCATAATGACATACGGTTTCTTGTCGGAAGGGATGTCGAAAGTGGTACCATCGCCCGACTCATTTTCTTGAAGCAAGGCTATGATTTCTTCTTTCAAGATGGAGTTAAGCTCGTTGGTGCCCACATATTTATCTCGGGCAACACGGGCTTGGATACGTTCGATGATTTTCAAGGTAGTCTCAACGCCCACATCGGAGGTGATGAGGATTTCTTCAAGATTGTCAAGCACCTCGTCGTCAACGGTCGACTTGCCCATGATGGCTTTTGAGATGCGCGAGAAGACACTGGTCTTGGTCTTTTCAAGTCCTTTGTCGAGGTCTTCCTTGTTTTCTTTTTTTCTGGTCAGGAATGAGAACAGGCCCATAATAATAGTTTTTCGTTGAATACAAACACAAAAAAGCTCTTCCATATAGGTTATGGAAAAGCTCTGTTGATCTGCGGTTTACGCAAATTATCTCTTAGCAAGGAACTCCTGCACCTTGTCGGCGGGAACGACGGTCTCCTCGAAATAGTAGGCACCAGTCTTCTCAGAACGCTTCATTCTGATAATCTTGCTATAGGTCTTGTCTAAGCTACGAAGGGTAGCAACAGCTTTCTTTGCCATAACTCTTAATTATTTAATCTCCTTATGGAGGGTCATCTTTTTGAGAATCGGGTTATACTTCATCAACTCCAAACGGTCGGGAGTATTTTTCTTGTTCTTCATGGTGTAGTACCTTGAAGTGCCAGGCATTCCGCTTGCCTTATGTTCGGTGCATTCGAGAATGACCTTCACACGTGCGTCTTTCTGTTTCTTTGACATTGCTTATCTCCTTTAAAATTTGGCTGCAAAAGTACAACTTTTTCGGTTACCTGCAACCAGTTCTTTTAAATTTTATTCTCCTTGGATAACCTTATTCACAATTTGCAGTATTTCAGCTTCTTGCATTAAAGCAGCAGCTTCAATCTCGGCAGCTTCCTTCAAAATTTCAGCCTTGAAAGCCTCATCTTTCAGTGAAGCGGCGTTGATTTTGACGTTCAAATGAGCACCCATCACAGCCGAACGAGCGCACAAAGCACCCACGCCAGCGTCAGTCACAGAGTTCGGATTACCTGTCTCAGCCATAGCGCGAACCACCTCGAAAGCCTTGAAGGCGACCTTCATCGTGCGGAAAGGTACCTGTGTGGCATACTTGGTGGCATCCTGAATGGCCTGCGTACGGGCAGCTTTCTCTTCGTCGGTCTTCTTGGGCAGACCAAAGGCAGCCATAATGGCATTGAAAGCGTTGGTATCTTCGTCAACGAGTTCAAGCAGTTCGTCCTTGATAGCCTGACCCTTGACAGCCCAGTTGGAGAACTCTTCCCAGCGCTCGTCCCAGCCCGGCTTGTGCGACGACAGGTTAGCGACCATCGTGGCCAAGGAAGCACCGAGGGCTCCCATGTAGGCCGAAATGGAGCCTCCACCAGGAGCAGGACTCTCAGAAGCGGTCTCATTAGCAAAGCCCGTGCAGGTCATATCGACGAGCTTCTTCTGGCTATGGTCTTCAATGAGGTATTCAATGACCTTTTCCTTCGGGTTGAAAGGCTTCAGATCGTCCAAACCCATCGACTTGACAGCAATCTTCATGATTTCCTCTTCGCTGATACCTAACGAGCGTTGCTGCTTGGCAAGATAGAACTTACCGGCATCCATCAACACTTTCTTGGGGATAAGGCCGACAATCTCGCAACCGGTGACGCGAACACCACGGGCAGCAGCTTTAGCGCAGACCTCCTCGAAGCAGACATGCACGGGAGAGATGCTGATATTGGTGATATTCATCGACACTTGGGCGATACCGTAGTCCTCAATGAACCAACCAATGGCCTTAGTGGCTTTCAACGTACCAGGAATCATAATCGGTTTGCCGTTCTCGTCCTTCATCGGCTTGCCAGTCACCTTGCCGCCTTCACGCATCGGGCGACCCTTTTCACGCACGTCAAAAGCGATGGCGTTGGCGCGACGGGTTGAAGTGGTGTTGAGGTTATAATTGATGGCCACGAGGAAATCGCGAGCACCTACTTGGGTGGCACCCGTGTGGGCCACATGTTCATTCCATTCGTTGGGACCGAAATCGGGCTTCCATTGCTCCGTACCGAGACGGGAGGACAAGGACTCGTACTCACCCGTCCGGCAGTAAGCGAGGTTGCGGCGCTCCTTGATAAAAGCGGCATCTTCGTAGCAGTAGATGGGGATATTCAACTCGTTGCCGAGACGCTCTGCCAGCATATGGGCATAGCCGACCACTTCTTCCATCGTGATGTTGCTAACGGGGATAAGGGGGCACACGTCCGTTGCACCTTGGCGCGGGTGGGCACCATGATGCTGGCTCATGTCGATAAGCTCTGCGGCTTTCTTCACCACACGGTAGGCGGCTTCGCACACAGGCTCAGGCTCACCCACAAAGGTGATGACAGTACGGTTGGTGGTCATACCGGGATCCACGTCCAGCAGCTTGACGCCTTCCACTTTCTCGATTTCAGCGGTCACTTGGTCAATGATATTCTTGTCGCGGCCTTCGCTGATATTCGGCACGCATTCGATGAGTTGTTTCATATTGTTGTTTGTTTAATCATTTAATCGTTGTTTGATGCGAGACTTCGGGACGCGAAACTACCCCTTCGTCGGCGCGGCAAAGGTACGGCTTTTTTCGATACGAAATGAAACAGAAATCAATCCTGTTTGTCTTCCAACTTGAAATGTATTGGAATTTGGTAAGACACTCTAACAAATTCGCCATTATGCATTCCAGGATTCCATTTCGGCATGGACTCTACTACACGCATAGCCTCTGCATCGAGTTCACTATCCACACCTCGCAAGTTTCTTATATTGGAAACACTGCCATCTTTTTCAATGACGAACCCGATAAAGACACGTCCCTGAATGCCTTTTTCCTTTGCTTCTTGAGGATAATGGATATTCTTGGAAATATAGTGAATCAATTCTGCCTCACCTCCTGGAAATTCAGGCATCTGCTCAACAATGGTATAAACATCCACTATGTCAGAATTCTCCACTTCTCCTACTTCTGGGGCAATAAACCCCTCTGTAACATCATCAGCCTCAACGATGTCACCAGGGTTCACAAGTTCCACATCACTTTTGCAAGCAGTTTTCTTTCCTTCTGTTTTCATTGTATCCGACACTGGTGCCACCACATCGCCTTCAAGCAAGAAAGGCTCGTCGGGAATAGTGTCGCTCGGGATGCTGTCGTTGGTCATTTCAGTAGTATCAGGAACGCAGGGCTCGCCAGCAAGCGGCTGGGGAATAGGTGGATTGTCGCACGATGTGGTTGCAAACAAAGTCCCCAGCGACATTCCAGCAAAGACCGCCGCCTTTCCCATCCGCTGACGTTTCTCCAATTCGTGCTCCAAATAGCGCACTTCGGCCTCGCATTTCGGACAAGTTCCTTTGCAGTCACCTTGATAGGTACATTCCGAGGTAACTAATTCAATGTCGTTCTCCTCCGCAATCTGTTTGCGGATTTCCTTCAGGATTTTGCAGGTTTGTTTGCCTTTAGCCATAACTTTATTCCTTATTTAGATAATTTGAAAACAATGGGCAATGTATATCTTACACGGACAGCCTTCCCTCTTTGCATGCCCGGGCTCCATTTCGGCATTAGACCTATCACACGAAGGGCTTCTTCATCACAGCCGTAGCCAATGCCACGAAGCACTTTTGCATCACAAACAGTGCCGTCTCTCTCTATATAAAACTCAACGAAGACCTTGCCTTCTACACCTGCTTCTTTGGCTTCTTTGGGATAAACCAAATTGTTCCCTAAGAATTCAAACAGCATTCGCTCGCCACCACGAAACGAGGGAATGGTTTCTTGTATGCAGCCGAATATCTCACTACCGGATTCTACAACCACTTCCTCTTCATCAATACTCATTTGTAGCGTATCCGGCTGCTGAGCCAATGCCACATGGCTTGCGCCCAACAATCCGACGGAAAGCCCCGCGACAACGGCAGCTTTGCCCATGCGCTGGCGCTTTTCCAACTCACGCTCCAAATAGCGCACTTCGTCCTCGCACTTGGGGCAAGTACCTTTGCAGTCTCCTTGATAGGTACATTCAGAAATGACCAGTTTAATGTCATTCTCCTCCGCGATTTGTTTGCGGATTTCCTTCAGGATTTTGCAGGTGTTTTTGCCTTTCATAATTGATTGTTTAATGCTTAACGTAGCAAAATTACAAAATATTGCGTAAGAAAGCATCAATTATTGCCTTAAAATATTGCCTTAAAACAGAAAAGACAACCCGTATAGTCAAAATAGTCATTAGTCATTTTAGTCAAAATGATTTCAGGTTGCGAAAAGTACTCACTATATATAAATAATTTATTTATATATAGTGCAGGTTTTGACCAGTGTGAAAACGATTTTGACTAATGACTAAAATGACTAAAATGACTGAATCGACTGGTGTAACTGAAATGACTAGAATGATCGGAATAGCCCGTCCATCCCTACCTGATTCCTGCCTGTCTTATACCTGTTCCCTACCTGATTTGTACCTGAAATGTACCTGATTCTACCTGATTTGAACCTGATTTCACGAATAATCAGGTTTTGTATAGGTTGCATTAAGATGTGTAACAATGTGTTAGGATAATTATTGAAAAAAATGGAAGATTTTATTCGTTTTATTCGTAGAACGCAATGGGGACGACGTACTTTTGCCGCATTAATCACCCGTGACAGGGCGCTTGATTCCGTTCTTTGAAATCTTGAACCGAAAAACAAAATCCGCTAATTCATCTCATCACATACTGGAACTCGTCAACATTCACCACGCCCAAAGCGTTCAGCTGTTCCCTGCTTCGCGCCACATCCTCATCCGTATTAAAATCGGGGATATGCGGCACACGCACCATAATACGCTTGGGGTCACCACTGACAAGCAGCCATTTCAAATTATGCAACACCCTATCATTGTCCTTTCCTGTGTACAACCTGTATATTGTTGGGTTCATATCCTTGATGTCAACGATATACACGTCCAAAATCGGGTCGAGAGCCTCAACATTCTCAAAAGGCACATTGAGGCTGGTCTCCGCCACAATCCTCCAATGTGGTCCGCATAACTCACGAAACGCCTTGATGAATTCCACTTGCAGCAACGGCTCGCCGCCACCGAAAGTGACGCCTCCATGTGTGGCTAAGAAATACAGCTGGTCAACCTTGACTTCCTCGAAAAGCAACTCGGGCGAATAGTCACGTCCCTTGGACAAATCCCACGAAGCCTTGTTGAGACAATATTTGCAGCGCAAGGGACAGCCGTTGAAAGCCACCAAAGTGGTGACCCCCTCTCCGTCCGTCGTCAGTCGGTGGCGACTCACCCCAAAGATTCTCGCAGAGTTCATTCCAGCTATTCAGGCTCCTCCACTTTCTCAATGACTTTGATGCCTTCCTCGAACAGATTGAACACGATACCCGCTTGTACATTGAATACGTTGCTGTTCATGGGGTTGAAACAGCCAAGGATATTATTGGTGGCCACATAGATATGGCAGATTCCAATCATTGTTCCAAGACCCAGTCCGAAGTTAGTGTAACTGTTCGGCATAGCGGTATAGGAAGCGCACACGCTCATGTTGTTCCAGAACGAGCCGCAATAGGCCACAGTGAATGCTGGGGTGAAACCGCCTTTCGTAAATTGTCCCTGCATCTGTGCGACAAAACGGTTTTGGGGATTGAGGTCGTAATAGCCTCGCAGCATCAGGTTGGCATTCAACATAGTGTTATAAGCCGCTCCTTTTTCAACATCCACTTGGAAATACTGCTTCAAGGTATCGAGGAGTGCTCCATCTGAAGAGGTAATCTGCTCCAACTGCTCCATATCCATCCCTTGGAAGAAGAAACTGCCGTCTTCATAATACTGTCCTGCGTCGTTAACACCTCCGAGCATTTGGAAATTGTTGGCGCCCCAATGGATAAAGCCCAAGTCGTTGACGGCAGCCGCCAAACCAAAGTGCTCGTTGAAATGGTAGTCGACACCCAAGTCAACAGCAAATCCCGGATTGTGGAACAAATCGCCGACAGAGAATCTGCCCCATGGCTTCAGCAGACCGTTCTCGACGACAAACAGACCCGGTAAAGAAGCTTTCGCAGCCACATCCTCATACAGACGGAGGGCATAGCTGTCGGCATCCGTGATAAGTTTCGCTTGACAGACGTCCGTATCGACATTGGCAAAGCCGAAAAGCAGCTTGGCCCTTCCTCCCAACGACAGATGGTCGGTGACGTTGATCTGATACCCCACAGCAAACTCCTGATACGCCTTTGCATCCAGGCTCATGTCAATGATGGCAGGGTGATCCTCACCCAAGAAAGCACTATTGCCGTATGCCAGTAGTTGAAAGAGTCCGTCGTTGTATTTCATGTCGATTCTCCCACGAATGTTGTAGCTTATGGTAAGCATTCCTTTCTCTAACTGACGACACAGGAAGAACAGATTCTCGTTCAAATCAAGGTTGAAATCGTTTTCCGGATGCATGTTTTCGGCCATCTTGCGCAAGCTAATCACGGTGGGTCGTCCTTGTGCATCAAACTCAAAGAGGTTGTTATAGTGCAGCCCCGTATTCTTCACGTTGACATTCACATTGCCTATTACAAACGACATCACGCTGATATAGGGCAAGTCGGCTGCAGGGTTGGAATTCAACTGATAGGGATTGAGCCTCATGAAGTCGACGGGCGACACATTCTGACCCATAAGAGAGACACAAGCCAAAAGCAAGGTAAAGGATAATACTACTCTACGCATATTTTTCATCTCCTATCATTTTCAAATTCGACAATACCATCATATTCCACCTTGGCCTTGGTGAAAAACTGCATGCCCTGATTGGCATTCAACACCACCTTGTTTCCATCGGTGTCCAATTGCAGATCAAGAATCATCCCATCGGAATTGAGAACATGCTGCAACTTTTCTTCCGTAACCTCAATAAGAACGGTGGATTGGGTAGCCTGACCATCGTAGGAAGCCTGAATCATTGTGGGTTCATCCAACAACAATTCGGTGACCTGATGGGTGTTAGAATCATACATCAGGAACCGCCCGCCCATATTGAAGGGTATCGTGGAAACGAAGGTCAGCTCCAGTGTCAGTTTCTTCACCCATTCAGGAGTCTTAATGTTTTCAATCTGCATCTCAATCGTATCCATAAAATGCACTTCATATACCCGGAACGCCATAGGAATTTCCAAATCAACGAGGACATCTATCTGGTCGGCATCATTCACCGTAACCACATCGGTCGATCCACTCGGGTTGATGATGAAATCAGAAGCGGAAAAGATTCCACCTCCAGCTGCATTGATTCTGCCGTCCATAGTTTTACTAAACACTTCGGCGAAATCCGACTGAACTGGGACATTCACTATCAACGGCGAAGGGGTGATGAGTGAAAAAGGATTCATGCCTTCACCGGTAATCAAAGCGGTGTCAATTCTCAATTGCGCATCCAGATTGACTGTGTTTCTCTCCTGCAGACCGATATGGATGTCGTTCACATTCAAGACACCCGCGATTTTGTCAGGGAACAGCGTAAAAGTGGTATCCACATAATTTCGCGTCCCGAAGCAAGCCACAGAGCCCGTCATTTCCTGAATCATCATTTCAGTTCCCGTAGCGGTGAAGTCCAAATAGAGATTCTCATCAAGGGTCTCGGTCATCGTGAAATATAGTTCAAAGTCGAGGTTCAAGCTATTAGGTGCATCCGTGTGATAACGCAGTCCGTCAAGATTGAAGCCAAACGAACCCGGATTGTACGGAATCGCCATCTCCATAGGATTGCCCTGGGCATCCATGAAATCGGAAGAGCGAACCACAGCATGCAAAACGTTTCCGATGTTCGACTCTATTTCAAAATCAAAACGACCGGAACGTATCACCGCTTCCATCACGCTGACATAATCAGATTCAAAAGTCAAGGTGTGACTGAAATGAACCATTGTATCAATCGGTTGCATCAAACCTTGGGGATGAGGATTCTCAAAACTGAGATGTTCCTCGTAGATCAGACCCTTGAATTTCAAATAGTCGCTCATTTTCACCGCACCATAATGTTCATAGCTCATGTTGTACGACATATTGCCGGAAGCATCAAAGGCAAGCAAGCTGTCAACCTCGAAGCGTTGCAGCATGTCCATTACCGTAAAAGACCCATTGGCCAAAGGCAACAGGGCCTCACCTTCCACATCCACACCTTGAATATGATTTACATCATAATGCGCTTTGTTGCACGAAACGGACAACGCAGCCATCAAAGCCAAAACAAGGATAATCTTATTGTATTTCATTGTTCTATCTGTTTATCAAACGAATTTACCGTTCAGAATCATCTTGGCGACCTTGTTGGCACCATAATAATATGGCATGAACTCCAACTGCGTCATTGGTTGAGTGATAATGAGATTGGCCAGCTTGCCCTTGGTGATGCTGCCCACCTCGTCGCTGACACCCATAGCATAAGCGGTGTTCAGAGTAGTGGCGTTCAGAGCCTCTTCAGGAGTCAGGCGATAGCGGATGCAGGCCATTGAAAGGATGAGCTGCATATTGCCCGAAGGTGAAGTGCCTGGATTGAAGTCAGAGGCCATAGCCACAGGCAGACCCGAGTCAATCATCTTGCGAGCCGGAGAGAGAGGCAGATTGAGGAAGAAAGCGCAACCGGGCAGCACCGTAGGCATTGTCTCAGTATCTTTCAGGCATTCTATCTCAGCATCGCCCATCTGCTCAAGGTGATCGACGGAGATGGCACCATATTTCACTCCCACTTGAACACCTCCAGAAATAGCCATCTCGTTGGCATGAATCTTGGGTTTCATGCCGTATTTGATACCGGCCATCAGAATGCGTTCGGTATCCTCACAGGTGAAGAACCCTTGATCGCAAAAGACATCGATGAAATCGGCCAAATCTTCAGCCGCTACCAAAGGAATCATCTCGTTAATCACCAAATCCACATAGTCTTCCTGATGTCCACGATATTCCATCGGGATACCGTGTGCTCCAAGGAAGTTTGACTTGATGGTTAAAGGAGAATTTTCTTTCAGTCGGCGGATGACGCGCAGCAGTTTCAGTTCGCTTTCGGTGGTGAGTCCGTAGCCGCTCTTGATTTCTATGGCTCCCGTACCCATACGCATCACCTCATTCAAGCGCAGTTGGGCCATATCATAGAGTTCGTCCTCAGAAGCCGCTGCAGTCGCCTTTGCCGAGTTGAGGATGCCTCCTCCCCTTTTGGCGATCTCCTCGTAACTGAGGCCACGTATCTTGTCGACAAACTCCATCTCGCGCGAGTTGGCATAGACCAAATGGGTGTGCGAGTCGCAGAAAGCAGGCATCACCACACTACCTTTCACATCGTGGATACGATGGTTCTCAGCAAGATACTTGCGGCAGGCCTCCGAGTCCATTGGACCATAGTCGGCGATTCTCTTACCTTTTATATAAAGGAATGCGTTCTTGATTCTTCCGGTTTCAGCCATTTCTTGGCCGCGTTTCAACAGGCGGCCTTGTTCCTCAATGCCGACCAGTTCCTTGATGTTGACGATAAGCATATTCTTGAATTTTTTTGCAAAGGTACAACATTTTACAATGTCCTCAAAAGACAATTTACTCCACAGTCACTTCATCCACCATAATCCAGGCTTTCCCGCCAGCGTAAGGATGCCATTCTGGGAGTGTTCCTTGGTTCTCCACTTTGACGCGGACGAATTTATACTGTTGCCCGTCGATGCGAGCGCGGGCTTCCACCCTACCATAACCATGCATCTTGTCCGGATGATTGAAGACGGGTAACTCGGCCTGTTGCCATTCTGTGAAGTTCGTTCCATCCTTTGAAAAACTCACCCATACGCCTTTGGGCCACATTACCCACTCGTTGGGCTCGTGACAAAAGCCCACTTTCACCAGACTGATTGTCGTAGGAACCGCCAACTCGATAGTGGCCTCCATATCTACACCCTCAAAGCCTAACCAGTCGTTATAATAATCATGCGGAGCACCTTTCTTGCCATCCATCAGGGCGATGTCGGCATCCTTACCGTAACGCTCCACAGGGGGATTGACAAAAGTGGTATTCTTGATGTTCAACCGGGTGAATACGTGCTGTGTCGTGAACGATTCCACCCTATCTTTCTTGAAAGACTTGGCCTTTACTGTGCAGGAATTGGTGATGATGAAGGATTTGGTGTATTTCTTCGACTTTGCCGTCGGCTCTGAGCCGTCGATGGTGTAACGGATTTCCGCCTCGGAGTCGCTGCAGGTCATATAAACCGAAATAGGACGGTTGTAGATGCGGTAGTTCTCGTCACCCAGCATTGCAGAATGGATTTCGGGAGCCTTCACCATAAGAACATCGCTGTCAGGCACCTGATAACGGCTCAACTCAATGAGGTCAGTTTCTCCCACTACAAAAGGTCGGAACATCATCGTGTACTCATACTCCTGATCTTTAATCACATACTTTTCATCCACACCGGGGCCGCAAGTGGCTGTACCGATAGGAGCCTGCTTGTAGTCAATGTTTACCGTAATGAAGTCAGCAGGGTTAAGTTGGTTGATACGGCGGGCTTCCGTCAGATTATCATCATCGTAATTGTAGATGCTGAAATTGAATGGGTTGGGCATCGTCACAAACAGGCCGACCTTATTCTTGTTGTCCCTCAGGGTGAGCCAGCGGGTATCTGAATGGTTGCCGTTGTCCTGCGGAACCACATGCTGTTCAAACAGATTGGGGGCTTTCACCGAGTAATAGCCCATTTTTCCTGCGGCATTACGGTCGGGATAGTTTTCCGTATCCTTGCCGAAATAGGTCAGAATCCAGTTCTCCATCGGAATACGGAACTGCATTCCGATTTTCGGGAAAGAAGCCACCGTTTCCATCGGCTGGACGCGGTTAGTTACCGTCACATTGCCATTGCCATCGATAAGGTAAAATGAGTTAACCACAATTTGCAGCATATCTTGTGCATCACGAAATTCAGTGGTGGCAACGACATACATTGCATTGACACCAATATATTCGGTATTCCAAGAGGTGCATTTGGGTTTCAGGTATTGCAGTCCTGCTTTATTCCAACGCGGTAAGGCCCAACCGTCCACTTCATCATTCAAGGTAGGAGCCCTCCAAAAGTTCTGTCTAAGGTTTCCAGCCAAAAGTTCTTGTTTGTCGTTCAGCATAGGATTACCGTTATACTGATACGAAACCATCTCACCTGTTTCCGCATCGAAACTAATGTCGAACTCGGAAACAGAGGAATTACTGTTGCCATAATAACGATAAAGCTTTTGGTCGCCCTTCATGACAACATCAAACTTAACCTCACCTCCTTCCGGCAACGATTCTTTGAATTCCGAAGGCCAATCCAACTTGAACTCATCGTAGGCGACCTCGGTTCCTGCAGGCATAAACGGTTGGTCTTCTTTCAACTTGACTGAAAAACGTACAAAAAACTCCTCGCCCGGATGACCGTAGATGCGCAAACGTGGAATACTGATTACCGCACGTCCGTATGGTTCAAGCTCAAGTTCGATTTCATCCTCGAGCAACACCCTCTCTGCCGAAAAAACGGTATAATCACACCTGTAGGCAGACGCATTGGTGAAAGCATTCCAGTTCGTAACCAAAAACTCACAAGCTTTCAAGTCAAAAGGCTCAAATTTGATGGGTTGATATACCTTCTTCACCTCAGCAGCATGATGGTGCGGCGTGCGGTCACTGCTGACTACTCCATTGGCGCAAAAAGCGTCATCATCGCCCACTCCGTAGGCATGACCAAAATCGCCGCCAACTGCATAAAAGAGTTGAGAGTTGAGAGTTGAGAGTTGAGAGTTTTTAGGGGCTATTGCAGCAACTGAACTATCAACTTTAAACTTTTCACTATCAACTATAAAACTCTGGTCCACCCAATCCCAAATACAGCCGCCTTGCAATTGCTCGTTGGCCTCAATCACGTTCCAATAATCCTGCAGGCCACCCATGCTGTTGCCCATCGCGTGACAGTATTCCACCATGATGAAGGGACGATGACGAAGCGTATCAAGGCCTTCGTCCACAAAACGTTGCAGATATTTGGGGCTGGCGTACATCAGGCCGATAACATCAGTATTTCTGTCGTAGATGGCTCTTTCGTAGGTCACGGGGCGATAAGGGTCGCGTTCCTTCATCCAGTCGTAGGTATATTCGAAATTCACGCCGTTGCCGCACTCATTACCCATCGACCACATAATCACCGAAGGATGGTTCTTGTCGCGTTCCAACATGTTGCGGTTGCGCGACCAGACCATCTTCTTGAAACGCTCATCTTTGGCCAAACTCCTTTCCCCATAGCCTTGTGCGTGCGATTCGCAGTTGGCCTCGTCCCAAACGTAGAGTCCATATTTGTCACAGAGTTCGTACCAATAGGGGTCGTCGGGATAGTGGCAGGTGCGCACCGTGTTGATGTTCATTTGCTTCATTAGGGCAATGTCGCGTTCCATAGCCTCGCGTGAAACCACATGACCTGTGTAGGGGTCATGCTCGTGGCGATTTACACCTTTTATTAATACATACTGTCCATTGACCAAAAGTTTGCCGCCCTTGATTTCCACATTTCGGAAGCCAATATGGTTCTCCAAACGCTCTACCTCCCTACCCTTCTTGTCCAGAACCTTAATTTCCAAGCGATAAAGATTAGGATGCTCCGCCGACCAAGGCTTGATGTTGGGTATAGGTTTGTCTACACCAAGGGTAGCAAATAAACCAAATTCTGCATTCTTCATCAGTTCCTCCATACGAGCCACCTCTTCCTCACCATCATATATCGTCACAACCACTTTTTCTTTTTGAAAGGCCTTACCCGTAAAGTTTGCATAATTCAAGCGAATAGCAAATTTTCCATTGCGATAGGTCTCATCCAAACGGGCAAACACTTCATAATCATCAATATACGATTTTGGTTTGGAATAAACTATCACATCGCGCTCAATACCGCTCAAACGCCAAAAATCCTGGCACTCGAAGTAGGAGCCGGTAGAGAAACGATACACCTTCACGGCCAACTTGTTTTTGCCCACCTTGACGTATGGTGTGAGGTCAAAGTCAGCGTTGGTCTTGGCATCCTCGGCATAGCCCACAAACTGTCCGTTCACCCAAAGGTAATAGGCCGATTTCACCGCACCAAAGTTAATGAAAGTCCTACGGTCTTTCCATATTTCGGGAATGTCGAACTCCGTCACATAGCAGCCTACGGGATTGTCCACCGTTGGGGCAAAAGGCGGCTCGTTAGGACGAAACTCGTTGTCCACATTGACATAGATGGGCGTTCCGTAGCCGTTCAGTTCCCAATTGGCTGGCACTTTTATGGTTCCCCACGAGGAAACATCATAGTCTGCCTTGTAGAAATCGGCAGGAGCCTTTGCAGGCGAATCCACCCAACGGAACTTCCAGTCGCCGTTAAGGCACTGCGACCATTGCTCTCCCACGGGAATGACATTTGTCCGAGGTAGCTCACGGTTGATTTCGTAGATGTTGACGTCGTTCCAAGCGTTCAGTTCTTCTTCTGTTTGGGCCTGGAGTGTCATTGTCGCCAGCAAGCCGACAATCAGTATGGATAGTTTCTTCATAGTTTCAATGGTTTATATCTTGCATCATTTTTTCTCTCTCGGCATCTGGAATCCTTTCCGATTTGTTCGCTTCGCGGTCAAAATAGACTACCACTGCGTGACACAGCGTTTTGATTTCTCCCGTTTCGGCATCCTTCAGGCATTGTTCCATCTTGAAGCTGGAGTTGCCCATCTCAATGACGCGGCTTTCGCAGACAATAGGGTCGTGAAACAGGACGGGCTTGCGGAAGTCAAGATCCACATGGACAAGGACGTATTTGAATGTCAGCCAGTCGATTTCCGTCTGGAAGACATGCTCGAAATAGCGGCTTCGACCCATGTCGAAGTAGTTGCACTGCGACCCGTTATTCACATGGTTGTAAGGGTCGAGGTCGCTCATTCTTATCTGTATAGGGCAGGAAAACATAAGCGTGTTAACTCTTGATTATGGTGTTTTTAGTAAGGTGCAAAGATACGATTATTTTACATCGGTTTAACTTTTTCACAAAATCCCGTCTTTTATTCCTTGTTCAAAAGAAATATTCCTTACTTTTGCACATCATTTCACTAAAACTTCAACTATGGCAAAAAACATCGAAGAAATTAAAGCCGCATTAGCCGCTTACGGCATCACCGGCGTGAAGGACGTTTACTATAACCCGAGCTACGAGCAACTCTTCAAGGACGAGATGAATCCTGCCCTCGAAGGTTTCGACAAAGGCGTATTGACGGAACTCGACGCCGTCAACGTGATGACGGGTATCTACACAGGCCGTTCGCCCAAGGACAAATACATCGTCATGGATGCCAAATCGAAGGACACCGTGTGGTGGACCACCGAGGGCTACAAGAACGACAACCACCCGATGAGCGAAGAGGTGTGGGCACAGGTGAAAGACCTCGCCAAGAAGCAACTCTCCGGCAAGAATCTCTATGTCGTCGATGCCTTCTGCGGTGCCAACAAGGACACCCGTATGGCCGTCCGCTTCATCATGGAAGTAGCTTGGCAGGCACACTTCGTGCTGAACATGTTCATCAAGCCCACCGCTGAGGAACTCGCCGACTTCAAGCCCAACTTCACGGTCTACACCGCCTCGAAAGCCAAAGTCGACAACTACAAGGAACTCGGTCTGAACAGCGACACCTGCGTGGCCTTCAACGTCAGCAGCCGCGAGCAGGTGATTCTGAACACCTGGTACGGTGGCGAGATGAAGAAAGGTATGTTCTCGATGATGAACTACTACCTGCCCCTGCAAGGCATCGCCGCTATGCACTGCTCTGCCAACACAGACATGAAGGGCGAGAACACCGCCATCTTCTTCGGACTGAGCGGCACAGGCAAGACCACCCTTTCTACCGACCCGAAGCGTCTCCTTATCGGTGACGACGAGCACGGCTGGGACGACGAAGGCGTCTTCAACTTCGAAGGCGGCTGCTACGCCAAGGTTATCAACCTCGACAAGGAAAGCGAGCCCGACATCTACAACGCCATCAAGCGCGACGCCCTCTTGGAGAATGTCACCGTTGATGCCAATGGCAAGATTGACTTCAAGGACAAGAGCGTGACCGAGAATACCCGCGTCTCCTACCCCATCGAGCATATCGAGAAGATTGTGAAGAACGTGCGTCCCATCTCGGCTGGTCCCGCTGCCAAGAACGTCATCTTCCTCAGTGCCGATGCTTTCGGCGTGCTGCCTCCTGTCAGCATCCTGACTCCCGAACAATGCAAGTACTACTTCCTGAGCGGCTTCACTGCCAAGTTGGCTGGTACTGAGCGCGGCATCACCGAGCCTACGCCTACCTTCAGTGCCTGCTTCGGACAAGCTTTCCTTGAGCTGCATCCGACCAAATACGCAGAGGAATTAGTGAAGCGTATGGAACAGAGTGGCGCAAAGGCTTACTTGGTGAACACCGGCTGGAACGGCACAGGCAAGCGCATCAGCATCCGTGACACTCGTGGCATTATCGACGCCATCCTGGATGGCAGCATCGAGAAGGCCCCGACCAAGATGATCCCGTACTTCAACTTCGAAGTGCCGACTGCGCTTCCCGGCGTCGACCCGAACATCCTCGACCCGCGCGACACCTACGCCGACAAGAACGCTTGGGAAGAAAAGGCCAAAGACCTCTCCTCGCGCTTCATCAAGAACTTCGAGAAGTTCACGACCAATGAGGCTGGTAAGGCTTTGGTTGCCGCTGGACCTAAACTTTGATTTTCTCACGCAGAAAATGCAGACTTATAAGCACGACGAGCCGCTCCTGTTGGGGCGGCTTTTTTTTATAGGAATGTACTTGTTATCTTAATGTTACGTCAAAGTTATGTCGAAGTGTCAAAAAGTCTGATTAGTATTTGAGTAAAGTTTCAGTAATGTTTGAGTAAAGGGGGAGTAAAACCTAAAGACTTCCTTGTTTGATGTCAAACCCAGACATTAGGACAAAATTTGTTGCAGTTGTTGCAGTGCTGCAATTAAAAACACACAGGTGGAGATAGAGACTTCCTCATTTATGCAAACAAGTCGTTAAACAAGGTTTTTTGAAAAATGTAGTTTTTATGGGCGGTTTTTTATTGAAAAGTGTAGTTTTTTGACCTTGATTTCTTTTGAAAAGTGTATATTTGCGGCCTAAAAAGTTATTGAAAAGTGTATTTTGGCTATGTTGTACAGGAAAATCAGCAAGGAAATTGAGGCACATTTGACCTCGTCTTCTGACAAAATTTTGGTTTTGGAAGGCGCAAGACAAATCGGCAAATCATTTATCATCAGAGAAATAGGAACCAGATTGTTCAAAAACTTCGTGGAAGTCAATTTCGCAGAAGACGATGAAGGCCCACAGCATTTCAAGAACATCCATTCCACCGAGGCGTTTTATTTCAACTTAAGCATGGTAGCTGGCAACCAACTCGGAAATGTGGACGACACTTTGGTCTTTCTGGACGAGATTCAAACCTATCCGCAGTACCTCACCATGTTGAAGTTTTTCTGCCAGGAACGCCGCTACCGATTCATTGCCAGCGGTAGTTTGTTGGGCATTGCCTTGCGGTCAACGACTTCCATTCCTATTGGCAGCATCATCAGGAAACAAATGTATCAACTTGATTTCGAAGAATTTTTGATAGCCAACAATTTCAACACGGATGCCGTTCTCGCCTTAAGAGCCAAATTTCAGAAAAGGGAAAGCCTTTCTGAAGAACAGCACCAGCATCTGCTCGGGTTGTTTCGCCGTTATCTGCTAGTAGGCGGTATGCCTGATGCGGTGAATGTATATTTGGAAACACACAACATCGTAAAAGTCAGGGAGATTCAGGAATCAATACGGGTTTTGTACGGTGACGATGCTTCCAAGTACGAACAAGACAGCCAAAAGCACCTGCTGATTCGGCGGATTTACAACATGATTCCGTCGCAGATGGAAAACAAGAAAAAGCGGATTGTCGCCAAGGACATCCGCGACAAGGAAGGCGACCGTTTCATGCAGTATCAGGATGAGTTTGAATACCTGATTTCATCGGGCATCACGCTTGACGTACACGCCGTTTCCAATCCGTGTTTCCCGCTGAGTGAGAGCGTACACAAAAACCTGCTGAAACTCTACCTGAACGATGTCGGAATGCTGACGGCGCAACTCTATCGCAACAACCTGCGCCCTGTCCTCGATGACGAAAGGAGCGTGAATCTCGGTGCCGTTTACGAAAGCGCCGTTGCTCAGCAATTGAAAGCTAACGGGCATCGGCTGTTCTATTACGACAACCGCAAGAAGGGCGAGGTGGACTTCCTCATCGACGACTATTCAAGCACGAGCATTCTCCCAATTGAGGTGAAATCAGGAAAGGATTATACGGTACACAGTGCCTTGAACAATCTGCTCTCTACACCTGATTATCAGGTTCATTCGGCCATCGTGCTTTCCAACGACAGAGAAATGCGACAGGAAGAAAAATTCCTTTACATGCCCGTTTACTTCACGATGTTTTTGGATTCACATGGGGAATCAGGGACAGTGGAGTTTTGACAGATAGGTTATAACCAGCCATAAGTCGGAAAAAAAATTGAGTTATGGCTGATTATTGTGGTATTCGTTCATGGAAAAGCCTACGGATTTGACACGATGAGTTTTTTTCTCACGCAGAAATCACAGAATTATGAGAATGACGAGTCGCTCCGATTGGGGCGGCTCGTTGTGCGTTATCCCTGCGCATTGTCAAAAATGTTGCAGTCGTTGCCATTAAAAATACAGAGAGAGTTTTCTTTTTTTCTATCTTTGCACCTAATACTAATATGCGAAATCAGACAAAACAACCATCATTAATATTCAAATCAATGAAAAAGAAGCACCTTATCTCTATGTTGCTGGTCTTCGTAGGACTGATTCTTTCTTTCACGGCAAACGCCCAAAACACCAAACCTCAACCTCTCACGCAAGAGGATTTTGAAGCCCTTTGCCCCACCCCACCCATGGGTTGGAACAGTTGGAACAAATTCGGCTGCAACGTCAGCGAACAGCTCCTCATGGAGGCCGCCGACGCTATGGTCGCCTCAGGCATGAAGGACGCAGGATACGAATACATTGTCGTGGATGACTGCTGGCAAATTGACCGCGACGCGGACGGCAACATCATCTGCGACCCCGAGCGTTTCCCACACGGCATGAAGTATGTGGCTGACTACATCCACTCCAAAGGCTTGAAATTCGGCCTCTACTCATGCGTCGGCACCCACACCTGTGCTGGAAGACCGGGCAGCATGGGTCATGAATACCAAGACGCGCTTTACTATGCCCGCAATGGGGTGGATTACCTGAAATATGACTTCTGCAACAACCGACAGACCAATTCAAAGACGGCTTATACCATCATGCGTGAAGCCCTGAAGGAGGCCGGTCGTCCCATTGTGTTCAGCATCTGTGAATGGGGCAGCACCAAGCCTTGGGAATGGGGCAAAGGAATCGGTCACCTCTGGAGAGCCACGGGCGACATCATCAACCTTTGGGACGGCAAGGAAGACTGGGGCGGTCACGGGATGGTCAATATCATCGACCTAGTGCAAGACCTGTATCCTTACAATGGTCCAGGTCACTGGAACGACCCTGATATGCTGGAAGTCGGTAACGGCGGGATGAATACCATCGAAGACCAAAGCCACTTCTCCATGTGGTGCATGCTGGCCGCGCCTCTTATGGCTGGCAACGACCTCAATAACATGAGCGATGACACCCGCCGCATCCTCACCAACAAAGATGTCATCGCCATTGACCAAGACCCGCTTGGCATCCAAGCCCATCTCTCCATAGCTATGGGCGACAGGCAGATCTGGGTGAAACAATTGGCCAACGACGAATGGGCAGTGTGTTTCTTCAATCGTGGCGAAGATAAATGGGAACTCAACTTCAATTGGAATGACATTCCCGAGTTGCGTGCAACCGGTAACAACTATAGCGTGTATGACTTGTGGCAGCACAAGACCATTGCCAAATCAACGGTGAAGAATGTGGTCTCCAGCATTCCCTCACACGGTGTGCTGATGGTGCGTTTGACACCATAAACATAATTTTTTCTATCTTTGCACCGAATTAAAACTATCAACTAATCATCAACAAAATTCAAAGCAATGAAAAAGACTTTTAGAAAATTCATTCCTGCAATGCTCGTTCTCGTAGCATTAGTTACGCTTTCATTTATGTCCAAAAACGGTGTCACTTTAAGACTCCAACCTAAAAAAGGTCAGACCTATACCGCTACCTCTAAGGCAAATGCAATGACCATGATTGAGGTGCAAGGCCAAACCATGAACATGTCACAATTAGTTGAAGCAAGGCAGACGTTCACTGCGAAGGAAGTCACCGAAACGCAAAGTGACATTGAGACGCAAATCGAATCCATCAAGATGACTATTTCTCAAATGGGCATGAAGCTCGAGTACGACTCAGATCACCCCGAAAAGACCAATCCCATGCTTGCCGGACAGACCAAAGAAATTGAACAGAGTCTCAACAAACCCCACACCGTTTCATTCGACGCTTTGGGACACCACGTTGGTGACACCCTTAGTCTTAATATGAACCAACTGCACAACATCATCATTGAGCTCCCCGAACAGGAACTGACTGTTGGTAGCACGTGGAATTCCAAAAGCATGCAAATTGTAAGCAACACAAAACTCGATGTGGACATGGAGTACACCGTTACTGCCATTTCAAAGAAAAGTGTCGACGTGAGCTTTACGGGCCATATCGACCCCGATGAAGAAATCACAGGCGGATACAGCGGCACTGCCAGCATCAACCCGCAAACCGGTATGGTAATGAACAGTACAACAAAATCAAACATCTCCTTGACCATGAACGAGCAGGGAATGAGTCTTCCTGTCACCATCGTAAGTACTACCACCATTGAGGTCAAGTAATTCCATCCTTTCAAGCAATGAAAAAAAAGCCCGCCGAATCCTTTCAGCGGGCTTTTTCATTTCTATGATGGGATAAAATCAGTTCAGCATCACTGGCATGAGGAGCATCAGCAGGTCTTCCGCCTCATTTTCATTCTCCACCGGGGTGATGATACCAGCGCGGTTAGGAGCCGACATATCGAGTTTCACCGACTCGGAATCGAAGTTGGATAACATCTCCTGCAGGAAGCGCGAGTTGAAACCGATTTCAATGTCGTCGCCCTCGTAGCTGCACGAGAGGCGCTCCTTTGCCTCGTTGTAGAAGTCGATGTCTTCAGCTGTCAGCGTGAGCTCTTGTCCAACGATGCGGAAACGAACCTGATGGGTTGCCTTACTGGAGAACACAGCCACACGACGAATTGCCGAGAGGAAAATCTGACGGTCAAGAATCAAATGGTTAGGATTCTGCTTCGGGATGACGGCATCATAGTTGGGATAACGACCCTCGATGAGTCGACAGATCAACTGATAGTCGCCAAACACAAACGACGCGTTGGTCTTGTTGAACTCAATGCGCACGGGTTCGTCAGCAAGGGTGGTCAGGATGCCCTTCAACTGGTTGATGGGCTTCTTCGGCACAATAAACGAAGACACCACATCCGACTTAATGTCCATCCTTCTGTAACGCACCAGCTTATGGGCATCGGTGGCGACAAAAGTGAGATGGTTTTCGGTCATCTCCATCAGCACACCCGACATAATGGGACGAATCTCATCCGTACCAGTGGCAAAGACCGTCTTCTCAAAGCCTTTTGCCAATACATCAGCGGGAATCTCCCATACAGCGGTATCATCCATTTCAGGCAGTTGCGGGAACTCGTCGCTCTTGTGGCCAGCCAACTTGTAACGACCCTCACCTGCAATCAGCTCAACAGCAAGCGTGTTGTTGTCAACAGACACCGTAATCGGCACATCAGGGAAATTCTTCATGATTTCAAGGAGCAAACGGGCCGGAATAGTCACCTCACCCGTACCTTCCACCATATCAGGTACGAGGGTAACTGTCATTGTCACCTCAAGGTCAGACGAGGTGATTCTAAGTTGATTCTCATCTAAATGGAACAGGAAATCATCCAGAATGGGTAAAGTGTTCTTTGAGCCGATAACGCCGCCCAAGGCTTGCAGGCTCTTCAACAATTTAAGGCTTGATACTATGAATTTCATTGCGTTATAGATTATATATTATTGTCAGATTTGAGCTTGTAAAAGTACAAATAATTGCAACACACCGATACATTTTTCAAAAAAAAGTGGTTTTCAATAGCCTCAGTTACCAATCCCTGCATATTTCAGACGGTTGAGGAAGTCGAGCATAGACTCGTAAGGCACAGCGACATATTGGAAGCGTTGACCGTCTTTGGTACGGGTGCGGTTCTTCTCTTTCATCTCCGACAAGCGTTGGTTGATGTCTCCAAAGGTACAATGCACTTGGAACTGTCCGTCACCACTGTTGTAGTTGATATAGGTCATGAACATATCGTTTTGGAAGAAATAGGTGATGTTGCCCAAACGTCTGTCGAACATCACATAACCATCTACATACTTGTTCACGACATAGTTGCCAAAGTTGCCCAAGCCAATCTTACCAACAGAGAGGAAGGCATGAAGTTGGTCGTTCCACACCATTTTCAAATCGGGGATAACTATAGTATTACTATAGAAATCGCGCGACTGCATCTCCGGATAGCCGCCTGAGAGCTCAATGTTGCTCCGCAATTCTTCGGTTTTTTCCTCTGTGTTCTCGGAACGGAAATACGGCAGATAGTTGGTCTGGGTTAAGTCAATGGACATCCCCACGGCGTTGGCAAAGACCTCAGCCATAGCCTCCATTGCCTTATCGTCGAATGCGGGGGCGTTGAAGACATTGAGTCCCTGCAGCGTGAGACTGTCGTTGGGATATTGCGTGTAGTCACCAAACACGACAAATTTGGCTAAAGGTGTGTCGAAGCCCAAGTCTGTTGCCCCGTGACCCGTAATGACACCACGAGCATCAAGTTGCAGTCTGGCATCATATTGCGTCGTATCCGTCACCACGAAATGCAGGCTGTCGGAATCAAACCAAAGCATTCCGTTTGAAGGAGCAGACTCGTCAGTATCGGCTCTACCCTCTCGCGGGGTCAGGAAAGCACCGAAATAGCCTCCGTCAATAGCCAGTTCGTAATACAGGCCGTTGCACATATCAGGATTGTCTTCGCGTATGGTATCAATATTAATAGGTATGCGGATGTCTTGTGGGTTGATGTAACTGGAGGAGACAAACCAATGGTTCAGGGAAGCGATTTGGGCCGACTCTTCGACTCCTTCAACTGGATCAGGAGTCCATTCAGGAATCAGCTCGAGGACGGGCTCTGAAACCGTATCGGCAACAGCCCCTTCAACTAACTCGGGGACTACCTCATGGACAGCATCAAGCGCAGACCCAGAAGCGGGTTCAAGGATATTGTCAAAAGATTCATCGAAAGCCAGAAGCGCAAACTTGCCGTCATAATAGCCCAAAGGCTCAGTGGCAGTCAGGGTCAGGTCGCCTTGGAAGCCGAACTGCGTACTTAGCCTGAACCCATCGGCGTCAGAAAGGTGTGCGTAGGCATGGGTAATTCCATCCACCGGAACGATGGTATCCATCCTAATCGGAGTGTTCACACCACCTGCATCAGTATAATCCCAAACACCCTGTGCATCGTAATAGTTACGGCTGTGGATGTTGACTACCGCATCCTTAAAGAGATGGTAGGCGTTCAACGTGTCAGCCAACAACTCTCCGCTCACAGGCTCCAGTTTTGATTCGGAATCGATATCCACATCATGGTCATAGGGGAACACGGCAGCATCAGCCACACGGATAATCTTCACATCGTGGGCATGGATGACATAGTTGGTCATGTCGTATTCTGCACTCATACTGTAGAACTGCAAGGAATCCTGACCCGGCACGAGGGAGATGAACTTGCAGGCATCACTATGGATGGCCAAAAGCTCCTCATGGGTAGTAGCATTGGCATATTCCCCAAACGACTCGACTGGATTGTAGACATGCAAGTTGTTTGTGGTCATATCCCACTCGGCTTCCTTTAAGGAACAGATGTACTGGTTCATCGGGAAGTCAAGGTTACTCCTCATGTCAAGATAGTCATACTTCACCTTTGCGGCATCGAAATCCATATTGGCGCGGTAGTTGGTCGCCGAGAATGCCACACTTGAGGTGTCGGCAGAATAGAGCAGGAAGTCGGCGGAGTCGGCGACAAAGGTACGTGAGTCAAAGGCGAAATGGTCTGAATCAAACTCCGTGAGACCATACTTCAACTGTCCGTCTGCGGAATAGCCTTCCGGGGTCAAAGTGGTCTTGCCGGAGAAATAGGTGTCGCCGTAAAGACAAATCGGGTTGTCGATGGTCTCTGTGGTCAGTTCGGGCTTACGCACGTCCCACTTCATCCTAAGTGCATTGGCGTTGGCCATAGGATACATCGTTCCGTCGGCTCGCGGCACCATTTTGAATTGGTTGGTGACAGCAGTAACCGAATCGGGATACATCATAAACACATCCGAATTGAATATGGCGGTCTGATAGTCAAGCTGTCCGTTGCCGTAGAAGCCGCTTGAGGAGAGGTGTACGGTATTATGCAGCCTGCCCAAGTCGCCATACATGGGATAAGTATCCGTTTCGTCCTTGCCAATCTGATGGTCGAAGCCTAAGCTGTAGTCATCAGTCACCACAAGGGGCTCGACGATATTGGGAAGAATACCCGCCGATACCAGTTCGCCGTCGAAGCGCACCTTCTTCATGGAAAGGTCATTGAGACTGTCGACCACGAAGGGATAAAGACTATAGTAGAACTTACCTTCCAAATCGTCCGCAGACTGAACCGAATCCAAACTGCCCGGGTGGAACACGCCTCCATTGATTTTGCGGTAGAACTTGAAGCCCTCCGCATCGCTATGGAAGATAGGATATTCCGGCGTGTTGTATCGGCTCGACTTATTGTCGCCACGGTCAATCTCCAAACGGCCTTTCAGCCGTTCCAGCGTACCGTCAACAGGAACAACCTGCCGCCCGTCTCTGGCATAGAAACGCAAAGAGTCAATCTTGTTCATGTTGATGGTGAAGTTCTCGTAATTGAATTCACTGTCCTTGGTAAAGAACTCAAACATACCTGCAAGGATTCCGCCTGAGAAGCTGAAATCGTGGTTGCGCTTCAAAGTGATGCGTCCATTGTCGGGTACAATGACTACACGTTTTCTGTCGCTTAGTGAAATAGCCGAACTCTCAATGCCGTCGATAGTGGAAGTGATACCGAACACCAGTAAGTCGTTTGTATTCAAATCCAGACGCACATTAGGCTGCCGCCCTGTAGTAACCGTATGGAAAGCAAACACATCGAAGTCGATGTTCTCGCGAGACGATTCTATCACATCATAGAAACGGGGTAGCACCAAGGCGCTCTTGTTTTCAGCGTAGTATTCCACATAGCCCTCGGACTGCAAACGCAGCAGCATCGAAATCACCTGCTCAATGGGGAAATTGATTGAAGCGGCAAAATCAGCCACATAGAAAAAGTTGGGATTGTCGCCATAGTTGCTCTTCAAGAATTTCTCAAGCCGGACCATAGGATGGGTGCCATCGAGACCTCTCAACTTCTCAAAGTCCTCGTTGCGGAAATAATTGACACTCATCAGCTCTCCCTCGCTTCGCGGGTTGACGCCCTCCATCCTTCTGAAATCCACCACATTGCCGTCGATGTTCCAATACATGGCTTCCAAGAAGATGTCGACACCATGAAAATAATCATGGAAAGGAGCATCGCCATAGTCTTTCTCCGAACGATAAATCATCATCGTGCGTTTCTGGTTGTTGTAGCGGAAGCCCAAGTCATTATGGTAGATGGAGTCAGAGATGATGCCCTGCTCTGTCGTATCGTTCAGATAGACCCGCAAGGAAACATGGTCGGAAACCAGCAATTCCTCCATGGACATCACAAAACGCTGCGCTTCAGCACGGACCACTACCCTGCCCTTTTGCCTGAACTTGAACACCGCCTTGTTCTCCACACCACCAAACACGTCCACTTGGTTGCCCATCATGCCGATGCCGCCTTCGAAGTCAACATCTTTCAGAATATTGGGAATCACATAGTCGGAGCGGTAGGAACGCACACGGGGATACATCGTTTTCTCGTTAGGCGCATTCACCAGGACCTTATCCTCATAGCGACCCAGAATAGCCTCCTTGAAATACTGTCTGTCGTTGAACAGCACCGAATCGATGGCATAGTCAGAATGGCTCAGATTCAAGGTATAATGCTCTGGCAGAACGACAAAGGCTTTCTCCGGCGAGATATCGAATCTCGACCAGTCGGCACGTCCCCCACTGCCTTCCCAACGGTTGTCATCGAGGTAGAAGGTGCCTCGTGTTTCCTTAATCACCGATTCATCCTTCGACGATGACACCAACAAGTTGCCGGAAGCCGTGAGCAGAAACTCATCCTTGGAGGGGAACCCTATCTTGGCATCTCGTAAAGACCACTTGGAGTTGCCTTTGGCCGACAAGGTCTTCTCAACAAAGATATTCCGACATGAAGCCAGATACTTCTCGAAGCCATTCACCGACTTCTGCGCCTTCGCGTCGGTATAGGTCAGCCAGTTGACCACGTCTTGACGCGGCAGTCCACAGGAAGGCACACGCAACACCAACTCCGTAAAGTTGAAGATATTGGCATAAGCCTTTGGACCGCTCTTGGCATGAAACAGCTCGCAGAGCCGAATCACCGTCGCTGCATCCTGGCTGGTGTAATAGGTGTTCCAAACCTCGGCGAGATTGTTCATCATCACCACAGCTTCCTCGCGGTCCTGCTTCGAGGTGCCCGTGTTCAGATAAGCCGCCAGCTCGTCAAAAAACTGCGCCTTGTCGGTGGAGAAAAACGCCTGCGCCCTGACGGTGGCCATAGCCGTCGACAAAAGCAATAGGACAAGAAGGATTCCTTTCTTCATATCGGATAAATTATTGATTTCAAAGTTTCACAAACTCAGCAGCCACCCAGTTGTTGCGACTCAGGTGACGGCAATAGCGCAAGCCCAAGCGCTCGGCCTCGGCCTTGATGCTGTCCAAATCCTCGGTATAGAAGCCACTGAAGAAGATGCGGGCCTCCGCGTTCATCGCGGCCACATAATAGTGCATATCCCGCAAAAGGATGTTGCGGTTGATGTTGGCCAGTACCACATCGAAGCTGCCTTGAATGGCTTGGGCATCTCCAAGAATGATTTCTATATCTTTCACACCGTTCAACTCGCAATTGGTAAAGGCGTTGCGGTAGGCCCATTCATCGTTGTCGATGGCAACGGTTCTGGCCGCACCGAGTTTCTTCGCCAAAATGGCCAGCACCGCTGTGCCGCTACCCATATCCAAAACCGCTTTCCCTTGGAAGTTGGTTTCCAGCATCAGGGAAATGATTTGGGAGGTAGTCTCATGATTGGCGGTGCCAAACGACATCTTAGGCTCGATGACCAAGTCGAACTCAAAACGGGAGTCAGGCTCATGGAAAGGGGCACGGACACGACAGCGCTCATTAATCACCACGGGTTGGTAAGAGGCTTCCCACAACTCGTTCCAGTCCTTATCGGGCATTGCCTCCACGTTCAGCAGGCGGAGGTCAGAGAAAGCCGGTTCCGTCAATAGACTTTGGACGGCCTCGTCGTTGCGTTGGTCTTCAGCGCAATAGGCTTTCAGCCCCGTTCCCTCATCCATGAAGGAGTCGAAACCCATCTCAGCCAACATCGTCACCAGCATATCGTGCTGGATGTCGGACGAAGGCGCGGTGAAGGTGTATTCAAAGGTCTTCATTCCTCTCCGATGTGTGAGGCCTGATAGCAAATGGAGACAAAGTCTTCAGCTTTGAGCGAAGCACCACCAATCAAGCCGCCGTCCACGTCGGGTTGCGAGAAGAGTTCGGTGGCGTTCTTGGCGTTGCAGCTGCCGCCGTAGAGGATACGGATTTCGTCAGCCGTCGCCTCGTCGTAGTGTTCCTTAATCAAGCTACGGATAAAGGCGTGCATCTCCTCAGCCTGCTCGGGAGTGGCGGTCTTGCCGGTACCGATAGCCCAAACGGGTTCGTAGGCAATGACGACATCATAGATGGCATCGCCGTCGAGGTGGAACAAGCCTTTCTCAATCTGCTCGCGCACCACGTCAAAATGACGACCTGCCTCGCGCTCTTCCAGCACCTCGCCAACGCAGTAGATGGGCGACATATTGTTCTCAATCAGGCGGTTGATCTTCATGGCCAGCATCTCGTTGGTCTCACCGAAGTACTTGCGTCTCTCGCTGTGACCCACGATGCAGTAGTCCACTTCCAAGGACTTCAGCATCTTGGCCGACACCTCGCCCGTATAGGCTCCCTTGTCGAAGGCACTGCAGTTTTGTGCGCCGACGTTGAAGCTCTGTTCGTCGGCTTCCCAGTCGGTGAGCATCTCCAGATAGGGGAACGGAGGACAGATAATCACTTCGCAATTCAGTTCTTCTTGTTCATCAAGGAGGTCGAGGATGTTGTCGACCAAGTCTTCAGCCTCATCAAAGGTGAGGTTCATTTTCCAGTTTCCTGCTACGATTTTGCTTCTCATTGTATTCAAGATTTATGATTTAAAGATTTCAGATTTAACTTCTTAGGATTAACAATTTCCAAGTGCCAAAATTACAAATTTTTTGAAAAGGCTTTGAATTATTGATTTCTTTTTTTCCAAGCAAAGCAATTGCATTCAATAATAATGTGTATTTTTGCAGAAAAAAAGATGAAATATGACTTATCTGAATCGATTTCACAAAGAAGCAGCGGAGAGAAAGATGCGGAAAATTACAGAATTAAGAAAATTTCCGATGAACTCAGAAGACGCAGCCAACTATATGAAGCGGAACATGGAGACAGCGAAGTCCATGTAAATCACTTTGAAGCCGAACAGCGAGTTGCAGAACTGTTCGCAAAAGAGAATGACCTTTGGATTTCAATGGAAGACGCTTTCCGTATCGGAATCCCTGGTCCAAGCGGTCATGAAAACTATACTTTTATTTCCCAAGACACTATTTTCAAAATCAATAATCTCTTGAACAACGGAGGAATAGCCAATCTGTTAGACAAGATTGTATTCCACAACACCATATTTCCTGAAACATTCTATTACCTCATCGGTTTTGCAGGTTACGATGGCCGCAGTGTGATGCCTATTCTTCGCCAAGACTTGATAAAAAACGCATCACCTGCAACAAGTATCGAAATCGACACGTATATGGCAGCCATTGGTTTTACGAAGAATCCTGTTGACGGTAAATTTGAAAACGATGCTTTCAAAGTGTGGGATGTGGTTCCCCGCAATGTGCTGAAAGACAAGGACGGTGACATCTTTGTCATTGATGCGGAAATCGCTTCCAGATAAAGTCTCAATTAAAAACCGCCTTGCATCGGCAAACCTCAATTTCTTTCCCTGTAGATTGCTCCGTCTTCACGAGTCTTACGCAGTATTCATTCTCGGCGGTCTGCTCGCGATAGAAACTCAGTTGGTCGCCTTGGTGCGCTTCGGCAACGTAGGCTATCTCGAAACGCTTCAGGCGGTGCTCGCGATACCAGGCAATGTCCCACAGGTCTAGCACGTGTTCGATGTACTTCACTGAATTGACGTGCCCGTTGATGTCTATATCATTATAATAAAGGTCGATGGCGCGGACAAAGGCGGCGTTTTCCGAAATCTTCACACGACCGCCTTTATCGATGGGGCAAGGCTTGTCGGTCACAATCCAGTTGTTGATGGCGCCGTTGTCGATGGCGTAGATGTCGGTGGGCTGGCGCGATTCGGTGTCAATCATGGCCCAGATGGAGCGACCGTAGCCGTAGACGCGGCCCTTGCCGTCCGACACGCGGAAATTGCGGCTGGTGAAGTAGCGCATGGCACTCTCCACCCAAGTCTCCACCGTGTAGTGTTCATGCTGTCCGGGCATCTCCTCCATCTCGATGGCGAGCCTCGAAAGCACCCACGAGCGCTTAATGGTCATCAGGTATTTCATTCCAAAGCCTCTGTCGGTGGAATGGAAATCGGCGGCGTTGAGCATCTGGTTGCCAAGATTCCCCAAGAACATCCTTCCCGAAAAGTCGCAGTGGAAGGGCTCGGCTATGAATTCGTATGTTCCTACTTTATCCATTTTCAATTTCTTTCGGCTGCCACAATGTGACAGCCCTGCAAACTAACTGATTCTTACACGTGGGTCGATGAAGCCGTAGATGATGTCGACGATGATATTCACGATGATTAGCATGACGGCAATGAGCAGCACCGCACCCATGATGACGGGGAAATCGTATTTGTCCAAAGCATCGACCACCACCACGCCGATGCCTTTCCAGTCGAAGACGTACTCCACGAAGACGGCACCCGCCAGCAACGAGGCAAACCAACCCGACACCGCAGTAACGACCGGGTTCAAGGCGTTGCGCAGGGCGTGGATGCAGATAACGCGGAAGGGCTTCAAGCCTTTGGCCCGCGCCGTGCGGACATAGTCCATCGACATGGCTTCGAGCAAGGAGGTGCGGGTCAACTCGGTCACCACGGCCAAGGGACGCATCCCCAAGGTCAGGGCGGGAAGGATGAGGTTGCGCAGACTGAGGAACTCTCCCCTGCCGTATTCATCGACGGTGTAAAGGCTGCCCGTCATGCTCAGGCCCGTATAGTGCTCCAACAGGAAGCCGAAGACCCAGGCCATCAGGATGGCGGCGAAGAACGAGGGCAACGACATTCCTATCGTGGTGATGAACAGTGTCAGTTTGTTGAGAAAGTTGGTGTTGACCACTGCGGTGAGGATGCCGATGAGCAGCCCCAGCACCATAGCGATGGAGATGGACACGAAAGCCAACAACAGTGTGTTGGGAAAGGCTTCGCCCAAGATGTCGGAGACCTTGCGCTTGCTCTGGTACGACATCCGCAGATAGGGCGCTTTCAGCACGACAGCGGTGGTGCCCACCGTCGCCAAGCGGGTGTATCGCCCAATCTTCTCTAACTTCTGTTCGCCTTGCGCTATATTATAAAAGGAGAGCGGCACCAGGTCGTTCAGGTAGTCGATGTACTGCTTGCCGAGGCTCTGGTTCATGCCAAGCTCCTCGCGGATGGCGTTCACCGACTCCTGGTCGGCACGCTGCCCGAGCATCATCTGGGCGGGGTCGCCGGGGAGGATGTTGAAGAGCATGAACACCAGCGTCGCGACGCCCCAAAGCACCGCGATACCGTATAACAGTTTCCTGATGATGTATGCTCCCATAGTCTTATTTTCTGGATTGCTTCGTCGTCCCTCCTCGCAATGACGGCAAAGCCGTTATTCAAACAATCGTTCTAACTTTCTCCCCTGCGGGAAGTCGATGGCGCTCCATTTGTCTTTCACCAAGCCGTTGTCCAACCATATCAGTCCGGGGTTGAAGCGCACTATCGTCTTGATCTCCAAGGCATCGCCGTAATATACCTCGTAGAGGAAGTCATGCTTCTCGCGCAGCCGCTCCACCGTTTCCGGCTCGTCGGCCACAGCCCACACCACTGTATAATTGTGCTCTTCGGCGGCCTCGGTGATGGTCCGTATCTTCTCCCATTCCTCTTCGGTCACCTTCCACAGGTCGTGCGAGGTGAACATCAGCAGGTTCTCCGTGTTGAGAATCATGTCGGTGACCTCGTCGCCGTCCTCATCCAAGGCCGAGAAACCGAGGTAGTCGGCGCCGCCTTCGGTACGCTGGTCGACAAACTCCCACTGGCTCATCCACACCGAATCGCTCCAAGGGTAGTTTGGCGAGAGGTATTCCTGCGTCTCCCCCGTCGCCTTGTTGCGGTAGGTCAGATAGATGCGCGTCTCTTCCACAGGCTCGGCGTTCATCTGCCTGCCCACCTTCCAGCTCATGAAGTCGACGACGGGCAGGTGGCGGTAGTTGTAAATCTGGAAGCCCATGAACACCAAGGCATAGAAGAAACCGATGACGAACTGTCCGCGCCAGGTGAGGCGGTTGATCAGCTGCCTGTTGTTCAGTATCAGCGGGAGCAGCACCGCATCGATGACGAGGTTCTTGTAGAAGGTCTGCCAGTTGCTCATCTTGATGGCCGTGCCGAAGCAGCCGCAGTCGGGCACCAGGTCGTAGAGCGCATCAAACAGGGTCGTCGCGGTGAAGAATATCATTAATAAGGTGGCGCCCAGCACCGCCAGTCGCGGGAAGATATTCGTGATGAGGCAAATGCCGACGAGGAACTCCGCCAGAATCATCAGCATGGCCAAAACCAAGGCAAGGTCGTTGAGCCAAGTGATTCCGTAGACGGCAAAGTAATCCAGCATCTTGTACTTCGTGCCGAGGGGGTCGACGCCCTTGGTGAAACTACTGAAAATGAAGAGGGCACCGACCAGCAGGCGACAGACGACTAATGCCCAGGATTGCTTCGATTCAATCGCATAGACGCGACGCAAACCCATGCCGGCAAAGGCAGCGAGCAGCAGGTTGCCCAACAGCACCACCAGGAACCACAACGAATAATTCGGCAGGAAATAAATACCTACTGCCGACGCTATTGCTACAGCAATGCTCAACCAACTCAAAACAGGAACCGACTTTTTCATCACTTCTTCCCTTCCGACAGCAAAATGAGCGCGAACACCGCGTAGTTAATCATATCGTAGTAGTTGGCGTCGAGGCCTTCGCTGACGAGGGTCTTGCCCCCGTGGTCCTCGATGCTCTTGGTGCGCAGCACCTTGCTCATGATGAGGTCGGTGATGGAGCTGACGCGCATATCGCGCCAGGCCTCGCTGTAGTCGTGG
>Ga0310690_10000188_pt1 | contig 147056 bp, 226 predicted proteins | sample AusTroGonzalo_MG_2_FD_207661 | JGI IMG/M metagenome (GOLD analysis project Ga0310690, IMG submission 207661) | Bovine rumen microbial communities from tropical cattle in Woodstock, Queensland, Australia - Gonzalo_04 (v2) (version 2) | ecosystem: Host-associated > Mammals > Digestive system >...
CAAGACCCTGTTCCGCCTTGCGTGACCCGCGGGGCGCGGTAGAAATGCCGCGCCCCTTGCCTTTGTCGGCGTGTTAGCTAAGGCTAACCGCCCGGGCGCCCGCAAATTTGTGCAAAATGCCAACTTGCTTTTCTTCTCTTGTTGTGGTAAGATTAAATTAACAAATGAGAGGAGCAATAACCTATGTATGCAATAATGCTTGATACTGAAACTACGAACGACCTTGAGTCGCCCATGATGTACGATTGCGGCTTCGCCGTTATCGACTTAGAGAGCGGCGCGATTATCGAACGCCATTCCTATGTCATCGCGGAAGTCTATTTGGACAAGGAGTTTATGTCTACTGCGTTTTTCGCAGACAAGATTCCTCAGTATGAAATGGACTTAAAGAACGGCACGCGCCGACTTGTCCGTCTGTCCACCTGCAAGCGTATTCTCGCGAACACCGCGAAGAAGTACAACGCCGAGTATCTGGTAGCACACAACGCGCGTTTTGACTATCGGTCTACTAACGGCACACAACGCTACTTCACTTGTTCAAAGTATCGCTATTTTCTCCCCTACGGCATCAAGGTTGTCGATACCCTCAAAATGGCGCGAATTAAGTACAAGAAGGACGAAAAATACGGGGAATTTTGCTACAATAACAACTTTCTCACCGCCCGCGGTCAGCGTCGCTATACTGCCGAAATTCTCTATCGTTTCTTAACAAATGACCTTGATTTTGTCGAGGAACACACGGGGCTTGAAGATGCAGAAATCGAGGCGCAGATTCTGATGGACTGCCTCAAGTCTATGTCTATCGAGGACGGCGTGCTGTGGTAATGGAATGGCCGAGGGGCGAAAAACCTCTCGGTCTATCCGCCCGGGCGCAAGTTTGTGCAATTTGACTATTGACTTTCTAATATTTTCGTGTTATACTATGGGCACAATAAAGGAAGGAGAGAGAAACATGATGCCTGTCATTCCCAAAGAAACAATTGCTTCCTATTCTGATGCCGAAATCAGAGACTTAATTGAGATGTTGCAGAGGGAGCAGCGTGACCGCGTTCGTCGCGAAGACCGCAAAGCTGTCGAGGAGTTTCGGGAGGCGGCGAAAAACTTTTTCGCGCGGAACATCCCTTGCTACATCGTCTATCATGACGAGTTTATCTATCTCGATGCCGAAGATTTGCATTTTGAGGTAGAGTAAAGGGCCTCCCCTTTACTCCGCCCGGGCGCCGATTTGTGCAACTTGACGAAGAAAAAACTCTTGACTTCTATCTCTTGATGTGTTATTATAAGAGTACAAAAGGAAAGGAGATAAAACCTATGAGCCTGAAACATGAGTGTGCCTGCGACCTCGACGGTGTGTGCCCCTATGATGCGGAGTATATCGGCGACTGCGAGTACTGGTGCGGCGAGGATGAACCGATCGACGTGCCCGCCTATGACGAGGACTGCGGCTTCGACCCCTACATGGGCTGTTATACGGACGACTGCTGAAGGAGGACTAAAGCATGAATTACACTGTGCGTAACATGCTCAAGGTAATCAACGTTCTTGTTGACGCTGGCTATCTTACGAAGTCCCGCCTCGGTGTCTATACAGACATGATGATAATGCAAATGATGCACGACGAAGGGTGCAACCGTCCGTTTGAGTGCGTGCGGGCTGACCTGTTCGCAGCTGTGGCGGAAGGTAGGGTGTAAGCCCTACCTAACTCGCCCGGGCGGCCGGCAAAATGCACAAAAACCTGGCGTTATGTAAACTGAAATTTGTGCATTTTGCCTATTGCAATCCTTAGAAAATTAGTTTATAATAAGTATGTAAGGTTGAGGGAGACAAGAGAGGTCAGACAGTAGGAGCTAACGCTCACGAAAAAAATCTGAAAAACCTCTTGACAAACTCCAAAACCTGTGCTATAATAAATCCAGAAAGTCAAGGACAGACTAAAAAACCAGAAAGGAAGTATCTATGGAAAAGACTAATCGTGTTACTAAGGCTCAGCGCTTCGAGGACATTGTCGCTCTGCTCAACGGCAACGAGGCGAAGTACGGCACTACTGTTGCGGACGCCGAGGCGTTCATCGCTCACGAGGTCGAACTGCTCACGCGCAAGAACGCCTCTGTGGACAAGCGCAAGGCGGAAGCTGACGCGCAGAACGCCACCTACAAGGCGCTCATCGTGGACTTCCTCGCAGGTGTCGAGGGTGACGGCATGACTTGCACTGACATTGGCAAGTCTATCCCCCAGCTCGCGGACTTCAACACCTCGAAGATGTCCTCGCTGTGCAACTCGCTTGTCAAGGACGGCTCGGTCGTTAAGGCGACTGTTAAGGGCAAGACCCTGTTCAAGCTCGCGTGAGCGACTGACCCAAAAGGGCGGTAGACGATAAGTCTATCGCCCTTTAATCTATGGCGCGGAATAGACTTAGAGGTTTTGCCATAATCTATAAGTCTATTCCGCGTCTCTTTAACACTTTAAAGCGCGACGCGCCCGGGCGCCCGTCATTCTGCACTAACGGGCGGCCGCAAGTTTGTTTAATTGGTCAATAGATTTTTCTCTCTTGATGTAGTATCATTAGAGTACAAAAAGAAAGGAGATACAAACCATGGAACTTGAAATTACCACCTCTATCTACATTAACCTCGACTACATCATCGAATACTACAATATCGTCCGCAACACCCCCACCGAGGATATTTCCAATGCTGTTCGGCATTATGTCGACGGTCTGGACGACTCCGAATACTATCTGATTGGGGACGAGGAGAAGAAGAAAATCGTCGAGGGTATCAAGACGAAAGTCGATGCTCAAATGTCGCTGTTCGACTGAAAGGAGATACAAACTATGCAAATCGTGAACAAGAGCATCGTAGAGCCTATTGATTTCGACGAGCTGAATATTGGCGACGTATTCAGAGAGGCAGATGGGTCGGTCATTTATCTTCGCCTCGATTCTTTTGAAACTGACAGTCACGACTATTTTGACGCCGTGAACCTTTACACCATGGAATACATCACCTTTTCTAATAGTGACAGAGTTATAAGGCTCAACGCCGAGCTGGTTATCTCCTAAGCGGGTAAAGGGGAAACCCTTTACCTTGCCCGGGCGGTTCGTCAAAATGCACAAAGATCGGTAAAAATTTTTGTATAAAATGTCAATTGACAATCGGTTAAAAATGTGTTATAATTATAATAGAAAATAAAAAGCTCTTCCTCTCATTTTTAGATACCAGGAACATCACTGTAGTTAGCTGTAGCAAACGAAAAGTAGTAAAAATAATTCTCTACCAATCCGAAAATTTTTCTTGACAAAAAGCTTGTAGTGTGGTACAATAAGAGCATGAAAGGGGGAACGACATGAGCAAAGAGACTGAGCAGATTGCGCGCATTATGAGCGGGCTTGGCTGTACGGAAGCGGAAGCGCGGGAGATTTACGAGTATGACCGCGCGGTAGACAAGGGCGAAAAGAATCTGGACTACGACCTAACCGTAGAACAGCAAAAGGTAGCCGCGAAAATGACGCGCACTGGCACGCGCAAGATGAAGGAAACTGGCTTGCGCCTTACGAAGCGTGAACGCAAGCCGAACGAGCTGAAAGGTGCGATTATCGCCGCTTTTGCAACTTTTCTGGCTCAAACGGACGAGTTTTCCGCAGAAAATGTGGAAATCACGAACAAAGAGCGTGTAATCGTGTTTGATTGTGGCGGTGAAAAGTTCGAGCTGACCCTCACGCAGAAACGCAAGCCCAAAAACTAAACAAAAGCAAGGAAAAACGCGGAGAAATTCGCGTTTTCCCGCCGTTTTTGCAACAAAAGGAAGAAGTTTACATAACTCGCGGCCCGGGCGATTGGTAGTTTCTACAAACCATGATGAAAAGATTTGTGCATCTTGAATACTTGACTTTGAAGTATGATGTGCTATAATAAGAGCATGAAAGAGAGGTAAGTAGAAATGATTAAATACCTGTATCGTGAACACAAAGGCTATGCTTTCCGCGTGTGCCTGGAAGATGGACGGGATTCCATTCTCGGCTCGTATGTCACCATCGAAATCCAAGAAGCAAAACCCGCTCCCCGTAACAGATTAGATGCCTTTATTCAATGTTGGACGGTGAAATCCTATACGCATGGAACATGGTATTCTTTTAAGAAGTATCCACTGGAACAAACGATAAAGAATCTGCTTGATTATGTAGTCAGCACTTTTGACGATGAAATCCGATTTGTTAAGGAATGGGGTGAGATATAATGTGCGGCCGGGCGTGGTCAAAGTGCACAAAAGAGCTTCAAGCGGGCGGCCGCAAGTTTGTTTATTCTGCCTATTGCTTTTTACCTCTTGATGTAGTATCATAAGAGTACAAAAAGAAAGGAGATAACACCTATGAAATTCTTTGTCTGGCGTGCTTCCGATTGGACGGAAAGTGTTGTTGAAGTCAACACCCTTGAAGAGCTGAAAAAGTTTCAAAAAGATTGCGGTGTTCCGCTTGTGGTCAATTTCGACTATCATAGTCTCACTTTCCCTAACGAGGGACTCATTAATGAGATTATTATTTACGATGACTACATCGAATAAAAGGAGGCAAGGTTATTATGTTTGACGCTTTCGCTATCGCGTTCTGGTGGCTTGCGGCGGTCGCAGGTCTTGAGGGATACAGAGCTTGGAAAGAGAGGTAAAAAGATATGAAAGATAGAACCTTCAAACTCGGACAGAAAATCTATGTCCCTTTTGAGGGCGAAAGCCCCTTTGAAATTGGGGAGCGCGTCCTTCTTGGCGAGAAATATTATTGCGAGTTAAAAGACATTGCTCTCGGCGTGCTGGGCGAATATCTTGTGATGACTGTCGTGGGCATTGTTGACTTCGAGGGGGCGTTAATATGATTGACTGCCCGACGAACGATTTTCTTTGCCCCTACTGTGACGCCTACGGCAACTGCCAACTGGACAACCCCGCCGAAGAGTGCGACGACTATTATGCTGTGATGGGAGATGAAGACGATGAAAGTTGAATACCACTCTTCTGCAAAAGTGTGCTTTAGTGCGCTGACGCGTGGTGATGTGTTCGCCTTTGAGGATTGTATCTACATGAAAATGGGCGACGTTTGCGGCTATAATGCCGTCGATCTTGACAACGGCTCGGTTGACGCCATTGATAACGACGAGCTTGTCCGTGTCGTCGAAGCCAAGGTAGTGTGCGAAGAGTAAAGGGCTTGCCCTTTACTCGCCCGGGAGAGTCTCGCCGGCCCGAGCGCGAGCGCGACAGGCCGTTTTTCCCCCTCCAGCATCCATATGCAAAATTCTACCTCAATCTAGCCCATATGGCCCCTTTCCTCTAAAATCCCATAATAGGCATTTTCGCCACGATATAACCAATTTTATCTCGTTCTTACTTCTTACCCATTTGACTGGTTTTGATTAGGCTGTAGCTAGCATGGAATTAGCTGGTGCTAGGACAAACAAGAGCGAGAGATTTTTCCTGTGGCCGACCGGAAGTCTGGCCTGACGATCGGTGGCCGCCGCATATGCAGGGCTTGACATAATATATAAAATATGTTATAATATAAAAAAAGAAACCAACGCCGGTCGGTACTGGCTTACAGATTTATTTTACATAGCATAAAAAATATTATATAATATATATAGAACAATAGAAAGGAAGCTGATATCATCATATGAATATTGACAACTACATAGAGTCTCTTCTTAACTCGGGCATGAGTATTGATACCATTGGCCGAGAGCTGAGTTGTGCCCTTAACCGCAAGCAAAAAGAAATCGACGAGAAGGAGAAGCAGGCTCGTGCAATGGAGAAGCATCGCGAAGGTCTCATTGATAATATCTTCGCGGCTGTGGATACCAACCACTTCGATTATAAGACTGCGGCATCGGCTGCCACATTGGCACTCATAGACGACGAATTCATCACTGATACGGCGACTGCCGAGGATTTCTTCACCTATATCTTGAATATCTTCAGGATTCAGCCGGGCGGGGTCAGCTCTGCGAAGGAAAAGGTGGCAGCTAATCTGAAGCATGAGATGCCCAACAAGAGCAAAGAAGAAAAGAAGGCAGAAACCCCGCTGGGTAAGTATGACGAAGACGTGAAAAAGATTGGTGAGTTCTTGCGGGCGCTCGGTCTGATGTGACTACTAAGCGAGAAAAGAGGTGGCGTAAAAGCTACCTCTTTATTTTTATATGGAGAGGGAGACGGTAAGGGCGGATGGAGGAGGACATAAGGTGGGGCCGACCGGCACCCACCTTCCTCAATCTTCTTCCAATTCCTTCCAATTCCCTTCAGTTTCTTCAATCTCTCCCTATTCTCTCCAACTTCCATTCTCACTCTCGCTTTCCTCTCCCCTCTGCCCCTTCTCATAAACACTATAAAGGAGTTACAAGAGGTAGTTTAGCCATTTCCTCCACTATTGCCTCTAACCTCTCTCGATATTCTAATTTCTTTCGTTCTTCCTTTATCTTTTCAATATCAACCGACTTACAATTTCTTTCTATCCACCCTACTACTTCATCAAAGTTGTCTACTACCATCTATATTGCCTTTATTTGATTCTCAAAAGTTTCGTCATAAGTCTTTTCCACCAAGAATAAATAAAGTGGTTCTCCACTCTCTTCTCCAAAGTATTCCTTACAGAGCCCTATTAAAATCTTATCATCTCTATCAGCTATACTACCATCTGCTATACCTAGCTCCTTTGCACTATCAAGAAAGCTAACTATTGAGATGGCTTTTTCTTCTATCATTTTCATTTCAGTTTCCTTTAACCTTTCTTTTCACTTTTTCAAATCATTTCTTGCTACCTCTACTTCGAGCAGCGCCCAGGAAGGCTAACGCGCCCGAGCTTGCGAGGGCAGGCGTTAGCCTGACTAGAATTCCAATGGAATTGGAATCTCCTTTTCTTTTTTGCTTTGTCCAATTCCAGGAAGCGCGATTTCCAGAACTTTCCAATAGATTCCATTAGAAATCATAAGTATTTCCATTGGAATCCTTTACTTTTCCAGAACTTTCCATTGGAATTCCATTGGATTCCAGACTCTTTTCCAATAACTTTCCATTAGATTCCATTGGAATTCCAACATTTTCCACCAACTTTTCATTGGAAACTTTTGGATTTTCCAATGAAATTTTCTTAGAAAAATCTGGTTTTCCTTTAGAATCCACTGGAATTCCATTAGATTTCCAGATGGAAATCCGATTTAACCAATCCTTATCTTTATATAACCACCCTGGATCCGCACCAGGTCCCTCAATATAAGCTGCAATCTCTCCGGCAGAAGCGCATCCATTCAATAAAGCCTCTTTTATGCGGGAGTGATCATGTGCTATATTCTTACTTCCTCCATGAGCTCCTTTAGCAGCACACTCAGCGCTAATCTCCCCACCTTTATCAATCACTCTAAAGGCATTCTTATACCAAGCCTGCTCCTTCTTAGGAACATCATCTAAATTATCATCACCATAAATACCATAATTAATCAATTTCCAAACAGCAAAATTCTTATCTTCCTGTTCCCAGTCTTCCATATCATCAAGCCAGGATTCCATAAATCTAAAAAATCTTAACTTCTCAGCCATTTGCCATTCCTCCCAACACAAGGCTTAAATCTTGTTGAAATTCAGGCGTTGCCTCAAATACCCAACACATTAATCGAGGTTTGGTAGGATTAGGCATAGTTGCAATAGGGTTATACCCCATTGTCATCAACTAAGTAGCTACTTTCAAAGAATAGATAATCTTTGTAGTTTGCATTTTGTTATTAGTCCTTTCTTTACTTCTCTGCGAAGAAGTCGTGAATCAACTTACGCAATAATTGAGATATAGTGGTGTCATTCTACTCACAATATTTATCAAGCAGTTCACGATCTTCTGCTGTGACAGAAGTAGCAACACGCACGTTATTTTGCTTCTTTTGCTTCTCTGCTCCCAAAATAATCACTTCCTTCTACTATTCTTTAAAATTATTGTAACATATTTTTCCCCTTTTGTCCAATTTTTATCCTCCTCTTTCACTTGCGGATTTCCAAAATTGGTTACCATTTTTACCAATCCACATCCTCCCAACTTCGTTCCTCCCCTTCATTCCCCACACTGTTACCCATCTTCCCTCTACCTTAATCCGCCCTCCAAATCGCTTTACTTATAATAAAAATTAAACTATAATATATATAGAAAATAAGAAAGGAACAAAACACCTATGAACATCTTCGACGAGCTTAACAACTATATTGAACTTGCAGATGGTTCAGATGGCTGGATTGACGAAGAAGACAACTGGCACGAGCTCACTAAAGAGATTGGCAACTTCCTCTCTCGTCATTTCGAGCAATATGACGTTGAAAGAGTTACTGCTTTCGAATCCTGTGGTTGTGACGCCGGTGTCGTCTGTATGGCTTGGATTGATGATGGAAATCTCCAGACTCATAATATTAAATGGAGGCGTACATGAAAGCAGTCAAGTCTCTGTCTGTAGTGCTAAAAAAAGTCCTCGATGAATACTTAGAGGCCGTCTGCAAACATCAATACGAAAGACTTGAATACGAAAACTTCAAGAAAATTGCTTCGATTGCTAATAACTATTGCGATACCACTATCCTATTTGGCTATCCAGAAAATTCTAGAACCATAAAAGAAGTTGCTATACAGTATAACAATACTAAAGGCAACCGCATTCTCATTCGCAGTGAATATGCTCCCTTCATTGACTTTTGTTGGGATAACTACTATAATCAAGAGAGAAAGGAATCTGATACTATGAAATTTCCCGCTATGAACCTCGACTTCGGCCCTGCTAAGAATGTCGCCTATTCTCCCTACGGTCTTGCCATTAAATCTGGCGATAAGTGGCTCACCTACGATACTGCAAACGAAAAGACCGTCGATGTAACAGGGTTCATTGTAGAAATGAAGAATATGATCTACAAGATGCCTGTTGCCATCAAGGATATTAAGGCTGGCGATATCATCAATCACCAGAGTAAGGCAATGTTTGTCACTCGGGTCGAAGAGACTAAGCTCACAGTTATTGACCTCACTGCTTCTGAAGAGAAGGTCGTGATTCCTGTCAGCAACGTCTTTGGCTTCAACTTCATCACCAAAGTTGTCTCCCTTATGAATCTCAACATCGGCACTCCGAGCCCCGATCAGCCTTTCGGAAATCTCATGCCTATTATGATGCTGAGCGCGCTCTCTGATAACGAAGGAGAAGATGGCGATTTTTTCGGCAACATGGATATGAGCAAAATGATGATGCTGTCAATGATGACGGGGAATCAAAATCCGTTCGCGAATCTATTCAACTTCAATCTTCAGAACTGAAAGCAAAAGAAGGACAGGTAGTATTTAATAAGGAGACTAACGAGTTCTTTATTACGGATAAAAATGGAAAGCTATTGAAAGTAGATACGGCTGTACCGCTTAACGCCTATCCTTGTAACTATATTGTTCCAACAGATTCCATTCCTCGCGATATCTCATGGACGTCTGCGCCAAACTCCGTGAATCCTTACTACTTCTAACCTAACCGGTCGGGCATTATAGCTCCGACCGGTTTTACTTATAATAAAAATTAAGATATAATATATATAGAAAATATGAAAGGAGACCTTCCGCAATGACGAATCTTGAAAACTATCTTACCAACTGGCTCACTTCTCGTGGTTACGAACTCGAGGTTCGTGAGTGCGATGACGAGTTCTTCTATAGCGACCCTCTTTCTCTTATCGCCGTTGCCACTTCCGCCAAGGCTGTTGATCGTTACTTCCTTCGCTTCATTGACTCTCTTGGTTGCCAGGTCTCCTTCTCCAACGCTTTTATCCCCGAGTTCCTGCATGAGCTCGGCCACAACGAGACTCTTGATGACTTCGACGAGGAAGATGATGAAGAGTATCGTGAGTTCGAACACTCTTTCGAAGGTCTTGATATGGACAACTGGGAGAATCAGCTCCTCTATATGTCCCATCCGATAGAACTCGCTGCGACCCAGTGGGCTGTCGACTACATCAATAGCCACGTTGATGAAGTTATCGAGATGGCTAAGACTCTCAACACTATCTTCGCTGAAAGGAAGGTCGCTTAATGGACGGAGTAACAATTCTTAATACCTTTACTCAAGAAGTTACGGGATGGGGTCTTAATGCTTTTGGAACCATTTTTATAGTTCTTTGCGTTGCCAATCTCATAATAAGTTTTTACCTCGCGGTTCATCTCGATGATCCTGCTACCGCAACAATTATCACAACCCTTGGTGTTATTTGCGGGATTGTCGGTGTTGCAATTTGTAGTCATGCTAAGGTTATTGACACCTACGAAGCCTATGAAGTAATAGTCAACGAATCAGTAAGCTTCACAGAGTTTCAATCTCGCTATGACATCTTGGAACAGAGAGGCGATATATTCGTTATAAAGGAAAAGGAAGGAAAGCTATCTGATGGTAACAATTACACATGAAGAGTTTAACCTCATAATTGATCAGGCATTAAACTTGGTTCCAGAAGCAAATGACGAGTTCTCCCACGGATATCGCTTAGGTGTTCATCAAGTTGCAACGGTTGGACTAAAAATACTCTATGCAAAATGCAATCAAGAGCTAATGGAACTTGCGGCCGCTCGAGATCTGGAGCGCCTTTAACCTTGCTTTAAGTCGCTCCTACGAGCGACTTTTCTTTTATAAAAAAATAATATATAATATATATAGAAAATAAGAAAAGAGGTTGATAGATACTATGAGCGCTTGTACAAGTGCTACTCTTCTTCGTGGTTGGAGATTCAGTTACGACGACCTCGTTGAGACATTTGGTATTACCGAGAATAACGAGGAAGAGATTCTTGATAAGCTTTATAACACGGAACATTTCTATTGTGATAACGGTTATGCTGACGTAGACTGTAAAACCTACTACCTCGGCATTATGCTCGCGGAAGTTGACATGTGGGATAACAGCATCCCCATTAATCTTGCAGGGCTTCTTGCTTCGAGCGCTGAAGATAATGAAAACCTTATCAAGCTTTGGAACTCTCTTGAAATCATTTTTCCCGCTCGAGAAATCAAAACTTGGCTCTTCCCGAGAATTACCTAAAGGAGGTTCCCACTAATGGATTCTACTTCGATTACCAGAGCAGAGTTCGAAGCCATCATCCGCCAGCTCAACGATATGCCGAACGACGATGCAGATAAAGATGCAGAATGGTGGGGCGGTTGGCGCTCCGGAGTTGCTACGTGCGCCTCCATGGTCTACAAACTTATGCTTGAGAAAAGCGAAAAAGCTCTTCGAGACTTGAAAGCTGAAGACCAGTACAGACAACTTTACGGCGTCAGATTCTAAATGAATGGTGTAAGAAAAATAATATCCCGCTTATAAGAATCCCTTATTCTCATCTAAAAGATCTCTGTATAGATGATTTAAAACTTGAAACTTCTCAGTTTATAGTTGTATAAAAGAAAGGAAGTATCAATATAATGGTTGCTCCTTCATTTCAATCTATGATCGTTGTTTCGGAGGTCTTCATTGAAAATGGTAAAGAGTACATCAAGGTCAAAAATCCAAAAACCGGCACCATCAGAAAATGCCGCTGGTATACCGAAAAAGAATATAAAAGCGCTTACGGCAGCAAGAGCAAAGATGAACCAGTAAAGTTTACCGACGAGCAGAAAAAGTTCTGGTATCCTGCGGAAGTGAGGTCACTAGAGGTTTCAGGCACGAATCCTCGCACCCTCAAAGCTACGGTTGCCGCAGATCCTCGTATAATCAATGTTCTTATGTGGCAAGCCTATGGCGCAAAAATGCAAGCAGAGAAAGGAGCTTAATCTATGATGTTAAACGCATTACTCTTGACAGCAGCATCCCTAGTTATGGTATATAATACCATAATCTATGAGGGTATAACTCGTGCCGTAGCTGGTTGCGCGACTATTCTCATAATTGATCTGGCTATCCAAGCTTGGCGTGATTACTTCGACAGTAAGAGAGGTCTTTAATATGTCCGGCATCGAACTCGCACGCCAGAAGCTTAATCTCAGCAAGGAATATGTAAGGAGAGCCACGGGTTACCGCGGCTCTGGTCGTCCTACTATGTCAGAGCTTGCTTCTCTATGCGTTCTTTTTGGTTTATCGGCGGAGGAGCTATTAAAGGATTATCCAATTCTAACGGAAGACGAGCGAGTTATAGAACACTTAAAGAGTTTTAAGGAAATGATGAAGCGCTAAGTGCGGATGCCGGTCGGCTCCAGACCAAAAATCGGAAAGCTGGGGTACCGATCGGTACCCGCACTTTCCTTCTCTTGTTGAACTATTAAAAAAAATATAATATAATATATATAGAAATGATGAAAAGAGGTTGATAGAGAAATGTTCGATCCTCACGGCTTGACAGAGCATGATTTGACAATGATAAAAGATTATATCGACAAATATGGCAGCGACGAAAATAATAGAGTCTCTCTCTGTATTCCCATTGAGGACTATCTTTCTGCTTGGAGCAAGGAGAAGTCTACCATTTATGATATCTTCGGAAAGAATCTCATTCTCCGTGAGAGAGTCTCTTTCACTGCGGGAGAAGAAGAGCTTGAAAGAAACATGGAAGAGGATTTCTTTAATTGCTATGAAGAAGGTCTGAACGGCTTCTGTGGCGATGTGGTCGAGCCTCTCACTCACATGCTGGTAGCAGGATTGGATCCTACCTCAAAAAAGGAAGATTATACCCACTGTTGGCTATGGCGTCGTTCCCATCCAATCGAGGCTGCCTATATCTCCAATGTGACTAATGAACTCCGCAATATTGAAACCTTTGTAAAGAATGCCTATCCCGAAAAGGTAACTCTTGGCTATAAGCTTGATGATATCAAGGTGCCTGTTATCTCTGCGGGGCAAAAGCCTTTCAAAGTTATCAATGCCCTTATCTCGGCTTTTGAAAAAGCGGTCCAGTCTCGTCAGCCCGATATATTCACGCCCGAATTCTTCTCCACTCTAAAGAGTCGGATTGAACGTTATCGCATCAAGCACTCTCAGGCACTCAACGGCACTACTCTCTTTGGCAATCTCTGTCTCTCTATCCATCCTCTTGATTTCATTACCGCAAGCGATAATACCTATGATTGGGAAAGCTGCATGACATGGACTAGAGGCGATCCCGGCGAGTATAGACTTGGCACTGTCGAAATGATGAACTCTCCTATCGTCATTGTCGCTTACCTCGAAGGTGACCGTCCCTTTCACCCTTTCGAAGATGATAGGACTTGGTCTAATAAAAAGTGGAGAGAGTTTTTTATCTTTGATAGGGACGTTATCTCCACTATTAGAAGCTATCCTTATGAATCTCCGAGCCTTGAAAAGATAATTCTCGAAAAGCTTGCGGATCTCGCTCACCAGTACGGTTGGCCTGCCTACAATCCGATTGCGCGAAACCGCAATCCTATTATCAACGGTCATGATTCCTTCTTCGAAACAGAAATGATGTATAACGATGCTCAGTATTATGAGTCCTCTTATATGGAATCTTCTGAGCCTACGGGGCATTTCCCTCTCTGTGGTCCAGAAGGATTTGAGATGTATAGAATAAACTACAGCGGTGTATGTATTTGCCCCATATGCGGCAAGGTATTCACCAGAGACAACAACGAAGCCGATGTTATTGTCTGCGAAGAGTGCGAAGATATCTCTCGCTGTCCTGGGTGTAACGCAAGAATCATGCCTTATGACGTAGAGGATGAAGAAGTATTTGATATTGGCGGGCAATGCTGGTGCAATAATTGTGCTGCTCTTTGTGACATATGCGGAGAGGCGCATCCTAACAGCGATATGAGCAGTCTTATTACTTGCGTGCAGTTTGAGAATACGTGCCTTAGAGAGAAGAATTTCATAGAAGGACTATGGGTACACGTTTGCAGCGACTGTAGAGAGAAAATCAAGTCTAGCATTAAGGAGCTAGAAGTCGAAATTAATGATCGTCGTATCTGGGCAGTAAAGGGATCGGAGTATATCTCGCCAGATATAGAAGAACCATATTACTCTAAACTTCGTCGTCGAGTTATTGAAACTTGGCAGAATTCGGATTTTGACTCCGGCGTAATCATCAATCCGCAAGACCTAGAATCCGCAAGGAAAATTTCTTGACGAAAAGAAAAAAATATCTTATAATATAATTACAAAATAAAAGAAAGGAATATTCCAATTATGAACACCACGAAGAAAGTTACGAAGAAAGTCTGCTATTCCACCATTGCCGAGCTTGTTAAGTATGCCGAGTCTCAGGGCGTCGGCCTGCCCGACGGCGTTACCTACGATGGTCTGAACGAGTTTGTCGATCATGAGATCGAGCTTCTCGATAAAAAGGCTGCCGCTGCCGCTGAGCGTGCTGCCAATAAGAAGGTTGAGGGTGACGCTCTCCGCGAGAAGGTCCTTAGTGTTGTAACCGACAAGTTCCAGACTGTCACTGAGATCACCAATGCGGTTAGCGATCCCGAGGTTTCTCCGGCGATGGTCACTGCACGACTCAGCCAACTCGCTAAGAATGGACAGGTTGTGCGTGAACAGCAGACCTTTAGTGGCGAGGGTAAGAGCCGCAAGCTCAGCGTTTACAAGCTGGCGTAATCCACACTCTTCGAAGGGAGAGGGAATTTTCCCTCTCCCTTTCTTCCGTAGGGAGGTAACACCATATGCTCTTTTGCGTAAGCTATCAGTCGTCTCATAAGCAAGAGGCAGACGAAATCAAGTGTCCTTGGAATCAGCTTGGACTCATATGGGGTATGATAAAAGATAATCCCGAAAAGCGATATATCATTTCGCTAGATGAAGTAACCGATCATGCGATTAAAGAAATAGATTTAGTGAAGGAAACAGGTTGTGACTACTCGGTTGCGTGCGGCAACCTCTCGTCACTACATACCATGCTCAATAAAGGCTACAAGGCATACTGGGATGTGCCAATATGCGATTGGGATACCTTTAACTCTCTTAAAGAGCTTAGAGTGACAGATATTTGGGTTGACGGGTCCATATGCTTTGATGGTACAAACCTATCACTCGTACGAGAAGAGGTAAAACTCCGCGTCTCTCCGTCCTACTCCCCGAATATCATAGTTTTTGGCGCGGCCGCTAACTCTTTCTTCATTCGTCCAGAAGATACCAAATTTTACGAAGATATATTTACCACCTATGATTTTAACGCTCCTACACAAGATGCCGAAGACGCACTCTTTAACATCTATAAGCGCGGCTATTTTGATGCCTATATTGACTCTTTAATTCCAAGCCTTCCGCACCATATTATCAATACGCTCATCGCCGATGAGTTTGCCATATCAAGACTTGATTGTCGACAGTTATGCAAGATCCCCAATCGTCATTGCGGATACTGCAAGCATTATTTAGATTTTGTCGCGACTGCTACCGACTACTTTCAGAGTACTGAGACTACTTGAAAGTAGTCATTTTTTATGTTATTATATATTTATATAAAGGAGTGTGATAAATTTGTCTAGAAAGGAAATTAGCAAGAAAGAGTATTCTATTCTCTGCCAAGTGCTGAGTACCCCAGAGATGCAATTACTCAAGGTTCTCAATCAGACCTTGGGATTGTACTATGACAAAAAAGATATTGTTATGACAAAGGATTATCTATATGCCATAGGGGACATTCCTATCGCTCTTATTGCCCATTTGGATACTGTCCATTCAGCCCCTCCAACAGTATTTTTCCATGACTCCGAGAAGGGTTATATTTGGACGCATGAAGGTTTAGGAGCTGACGATAGAGCTGGAGTTTTTAGTATTCTTATGCTACTTAAGAGCGGATATCGTCCTAGTGTAATCTTCTTGACACAAGAAGAGCGCGGAGGTATTGGAGCAAGCGCGTTTATAAAAGAATGGCCGGCACCTGCGGTTGAGACAAACTTCCTTATTGAGTTGGATCGTCGCGGTGAAGACGATGCTGTCTATTATGAGTGCGGCAATGAGCGTTTTGAAAAATTCATCACGTCTTTTGGATTTGTTACAGACTGGGGCACTTTTTCTGATATTTCAATTATAGCCCCCGCGTGGGATCGAGCGGCGGTTAACCTATCAATAGGGTACTTTGATGAACACTCCTTGTGTGAACGTCTTAATTACCGCTATATGTTCAAAACAATAGAAAGAGTAAAGCAGATATTAGAGAGCTACGAAGATGGTATCGTTTACAAGTTCGAACCTATCGACTGGACTAAAAATGTTGGTTGGCAGTATTTTACTTTTCCTCGCGAGCAGCATGGTAAAGCTCTTTGCGATTGCTGCGACAGCTGGGTCTCAAGGGATGCTCTAACAAATGTTTATGATTGCGAAATAGAAGAAAAATATCGGCTCTGTCCAGAATGTGTAGAGAGATATGTAACTTTTTGCAAAACTTGCGGCCGCCCCATTTTGATTCCTAGCGGCATAGATAGTGACGGATTATGCGCAGAATGCAGAAAAGTAAAGGGGATTGATGTAAAAGCATGAGAGATTTACAACAAATTCGTCGGCAGGTAGAATCTGTCTTGAAATGTTCACAAGACTATCCGTTCAATCCGCATGTAAAAGATATTATTGACCAGTGGTATGAAGCAAAGAAGCCCTACATCGACCTGTTTGGCGGAGAAACATCTGTCCTTCTCCAGAGTAATGTTGAAATAGAGCTTACACAAGAGGACTTGGACAGAATGTTTGACTCCTTTATAGGATATTTGGAAGATAATGACTTGAATTATTGTTTCAATGAAACTATCCAAATCTCCATTAGTAAATTTCTCTTTGATAATAGAGAGGGATTCTTTCAAAATAGGGTGGTAAAGGACTATCCTACTTTAAAGATCTGTAAAGGCGCCAAACTCCTAAAGTGCTTCAAATTTTTTATTAAGGATTTTGATACTTGCCGAAAGGCGCAGGATATTGCTTCCAGATACATTCAAGATATTAAAATAACTGGAAATTTGTATCTCTCCGTTGACCCTCTTGACTTCCTCACTATCAGTGAAAATAATAGCAATTGGCGCTCCTGCCATTCACTAGATGGCGACTTTCGTATGGGAAATCTTAACTATATGATTGACGATACTACCTTGATCGCTTTTCTTGCGAATGAAAAGAAAGAGCAGTTAAAGTGTATGCCTGCGGGGCTACTGTGGAATAACAAAAAGTGGCGTATGTTGGTGCATACTAACAATTGGGAGAGTATCATATATTATAATAGACAATATCCTTTTTCTAATACTGGGTTGATATTGAAAGTCTATAACGGGATTGTTGAACTTAGAGAAGATAACTGGTACGATATGTTCTTAACGCCTAATAAGTCAGGCTTCAAGAAAATAGTTCTGCGTTCTGACGAGCCCCCTATTACCCTAGAGTATAATTTCATTCTTGGCTCGAGAGAAAGGCTCTACGATATGAGGGATATTGTAGACGACAGCGAAGGAAAAGGATATGACGACCTGGTATATTCTTCTCACTATGCACCAGTCTTTAGTCTGAGAAGAAAAGCTAGCAAGAATTACGATGATGCAACCTATGCCACTGAAAAGACTAAAGACTGGGATGCTGCTTTCCACGAGGTTTTTGATATAAAAATAGGCAAGAAATGCGGGTGTGTGAAGTGCGGGAGCCTTGATATTGACCGCGCTAACTCATTCTTGTGTGAGGACTGTATCGCACTTAATGACGCAGACGAGGACCTATTTGCAGAGTGCGAATGGTGCGGGAGAAGGCTCTATCCCGACGATAAAAGATATAATTTTGAGGGTGATATCATCTGCGAAACGTGCAATAGCGCATGTACCACATCTGGCAACCTTATTATAGACTAGTACCCTGTTGGAATAAGAAGAATTATTTAAGGAGGATTTAAAAATGAAACGCGGAGAACAGGCTCGTGCAGACGTGATGGATACCATCGTTAGAGCGTTCAAGGATGTTGATGCCTACGAATGCACTGCTGACAAGAAGATTTATGTCTGGGCGCAGGATGGAGCGGGCGGAGAGAGGATCCAGTTCGCTGTCTCGATTACCGCCCCTAAAAACCCAGTGCTTGCGGGCGGCACGCCTACTAGCAGCGATGTACCTTGGGACGAGGCGCCTCAGACCTCGACTCCCGCAGTCAATGCTTCATCAACTCCTATGGAGCTGTCGGCAGATGATAAGGCGAAGGTTCAGGCTCTTATGGAGCAGCTTGGCTTGAAGTAAAGCAACGTTGGGCGAAAAAAGTTAAAACGTCGCTTATATCTTATAAAGAGTACAAAGGATATAACTTCTTTGTACTCTTGTTTCTATTTTACTTTTTATAATTTTTATAATATAATATATATAGAAAGTGAGAGAGGAGATAAGAGCTATGAATGATTTTGCTACTGAGATCCAGAGCGACGAGCTGTTCGAGACTGAATACCTCCACTGGGTGTCTACTCTTGATTGGCATCCCGACGAAAACGAGAGCTGAAAATCTCCTTTACATAAGTTAAAAAATATTATATAATATTTTTAAAGAGTGAGGAGGAAATGAGCATGGTTTTGAACCCTAAAGAAACAGAGTTAATCTGGAACGCTTTCGAAGAGATACAGAGTGAATATGCTGGAGCAAAGGCTCAAGCTATTGTTGACGGAGAGGTTCTTCTTGATAAGATAAAACCACTTCTTAAGCGTGGAGCAAAGATAAAGATCGAGATTAAATAATTTTCCCATCGCCTCGTGGGTAAGGCGATAAGACATTGCCCTCTGACAGTACCACACCGATTTGGGCATGAATGATTCGGTAACCGCGCCAGTTAAGGTTGAATCTGGCTTTTATTTACCCTAGCAGCTCAAATGGTTGAGCGCGCGCCTTATAAGCGCGTGAGTGTTGGTTCGAGTCCAACCTAGGGTACCACAAGGAAGCGAGGCGCGTAGCCTCAAGAACGCTCGCCGCGAAAGGAGCCGTAACGCCGTTGGGAACTTGGGTGTGAATAAAATAAAAATATTTTGCACTTTGGACAAAATTTTTTCATTTGTTATTTATATTCTTCATATATAATGAAGAAAATTTGAAAGGAGTGCAAATTTACATGTCTACTTGTGGTATTTATAAATTTGAAAATAAAATAAATCATAATATTTATATTGGTCAATCTGTTGACATAGAACGTCGATATAAAGACCATCTAAATAGAGCAAAGAATCCTCATAAATCAAATACTGAATATGATTCTGTCCTTCACTAGGCAATACGAAAGTACGGTATTGAGAATTTCCTTTTTGAAATAGTAGAGGTTTGTCCTAATAATAAAGAAATTCTTAATAATAAAGAACGTTTTTGGATTGCATTTTATGATTCTTTTAGCCATGGATATAATGCCACTTCAGGAGGCGAGGCTCAAGAACCCTCCTTAAAAATTGACAAATGCTTGGCAGACCAAATAAAACATGATTTGTTATATACTACTGATACATATGATGTGTTACATGAAAAGTATAATATCTCAACTGGTAGAATTTCAGAAATAAATACTGGTAAAATTTGGTATGATGAAAAACTTGATTACCCACTCAGAAAAAAGGATAAAATATCTCCATCTAAAATTTGTCCAATCTGCGGTGGAATAAAAGACAAAGACGCTTCTTTATGTTTATCCTGCTATAGAGCATCGTTAACTAAACCTGTAACTAGAGAAGAGCTAAAAGATCTTATCCGCACTACACCTTTTACGACAATTGCTAAAAAATATAATGTAACAGATAACGCTATTCGAAAATGGTGTATAGGATATAAACTCCCATCTAAAAAGAAAGAGATTTCTGCTATTAGCGATAAAGATTGGGAAAAACTGTAAGGGTCGCTAACTCAATGGTAGAGTGCTCGGTTGAAGCCCGAGTAATCTTCGTTCAATTCGAAGGTGACCCACCAGCCCAAATAGGCTATAAGGGTTCAGCGAAAAGGTGGATAAGCGCGATAACTATTGCCACCCTAGCGGCCGGAGGGGATAACTGTTGCCTAGCAGGAAGAGCCCGTTCGAAAGTAAAGCTCCGACAATTATATAAGGGGGTCGTCCAATTGGTTAGGGCTCTGGTCTCCAAAACCAGGTATCTGGGTCCGAATCCCAGCCCTCTTGCCATATGGGAACTTGTCCCAAGGGTATCGTTGAAGAGCTTATCAAGCGTACGATTGGTAGGAAACGTCTGGCGAGAGAGTAATAACAGGGACGGTAGATATATTTTATCGAAGAATATATTCTACTAAGACTCGGACGGACGGGCAGATCGAGTATAAAGGAGGCTGCCTACCACAAAAAACGCGGTACAAGAGGATTCGCGTCGAATGATGTGCCCTCTGAGCAGACAAATTTAGGGAGCCAATAGAATGCCGCGACTCCCCAATTAAAAACCTCTTTTGACAAAGATTAAAAAATATTATATAATATCTATAGAAACTTGAAAGAGAGGTTCTAAGAAATGAGATACTTCCGTGTGCGCTGTGAAGCGTGCGGCTGCCTCCAAGAGTTCGAAGAGTGCGAAGTGATGCTTCAGCCGTGGCCCCATATCGAGTGCTGCGAGTGCGGTTGTATGGTGCCAGTATTCTGATATGATGACTTGGAGGGAAGCGTTTGCGGAAGTGTGCCGCAATGGGATTGACCATGGCGAGTTGTATGACTTCGTATACTTCGGTATGCATAAGGAGTACGATGAAGAAGAGATAAAACGAGAGTTTGAGAAGCTTTTTGGCGAGCCGCTCTTTATCGAGGATTAAACCTCATTTGAAAAATTAAAAAATATATTATATAATATATATAGAGATTGAGAGATGGAGCATGGCTCCTCTCTTAGAAACTCTTCGTTAAACCACCTACCTGTGAAGCTGGCTGAGCCAGTGGTCGGTAGCGGGTCACAAGTCCCGAGTTTGTGAAGCTGGTGAGGTCGCAAACGTCAAGTGCGAGTGGCGAAAAGCCCTCCTCGAGGTCGACTGGTGGAGGCAAGGCGGCTAGAGGCCTAGAATCTCTATCGTTCACTGTAAGAACTGAAAACGTACAGCGTATTCCACATACGAAAGAGCGGAAGGTTTCTTAGATCATCCAGAAATCTAGGCGATCGGTGCGCGTGATAGCGCTGGGTTAAACCCGTCATCCCTGTAGAAGTACAAAAAAGACGGGCGCGCGTTTGGAGCGTAGTCCATCGAGTGAACCAGCTACCACGGCGTCAGAAGCCAAGCTGGGTGATGTATGGGTTTCATCACTAAGGGTAACTTGCCCAAAACCCTTTGTGCTGAATCCGCGTTGTACGCGGGGAGCGCCGCGCGCCTTACAGCGGTATCTTCCTTGGGCGACTAGTACATCGGTTAGTACAAACGGCTGTTAACCGTTAGAGCAAGGTTCGATTCCTTGGTTGCCCGCCAAGGAATAGCAAATTTTCCTATACAACAGATGCGCGGTTGGCTGACCTTAAGGCTCGATAGAAGTATTGCCAAGTGCGTGCCGCTTACCACTAAAATTACTTCTATTCGGACCGCGCCAAGCGAGGGCGTATCAATGTCGTTAAACTAATCATAAATGCTCGCTAATATGCGGACGTAGCCCAATGGCAGGAGGCAAATGCCTTAGGAGCATTGCAGTGTGGGTTCGAATCCCTCCGTCCGTACCATATGCTCGCTTACTCCAATTGGCAGAGAGGGCAGGTTCAAACCCTGTAAAGTCTGGGTCCGAATCCCAGAGCGAGTACCATTGGTGTTTGTCGGCACCGCAAGTGTGTTACATTTCCGTAGATGCTGCACACAGCATCCCCGAGCGAGAGGATGGATAAAAGGTTCCTAAGGCAGCAAGGAGCTGTAAGTATCTCGCCGCTGCCAATTATATGGTCATGAGGGAAAACTAGCAGATCCGCCGGCCTGTCACGCCGGAGATAGCGGGGGCAGCACCCGTCTTGATCGCCAGCCGCGTTTGGTAGTATCGCGGGCGCTGAATAACTGCCACTATGGTTGTCGGCTAAGACGCATTGTGCGCCCCTAAAACCGTCATAGAATGGTAGGACTCTATTAAATGTGCCTCCTTTGGCAAGATGCTCTGCCGAGAAAATGAGCTACAAGTCGATGCTCTTTAAGCGATGGGTGGTTCGAATCCACAGGTGCCCGACGAGGGCGCCTCCAAACCACGGTACACGGGAATCGCCGCTTGAGTTGTTGGCGCAACAAGAGCAATGGAGTTGAGATTTGGGGAGCGAGTAGCGCCAACTACTCCTCTTGCGGGACCGGTCGGAAGTGCGGGTGTATGGACTAAAAGCCAGCCCCGACCGGCGCCGCAAGAGAATCCACTTTGATTTTATTAAAAATTTAATTTATAATAGTTATAGAAAATGAGAAAGACGCTTGCAGCAACTATTTTTTACATATTTGCTTGGAATGTATGTTTTGTGCGTCTTGGTATTTGGGCCGGTAGGCTAATGGGAAACTTCGTCCCTTGCAAGGATGGGTTGTGGGTTCGATTCCCACTCGGTCCACCAGCTTTCGCAAAGCAACTCGTTAGGAGTGCCGAGCAACACTTTAAACTGCTCACCCCCCTTTCTATATGCTCCCGTCTACTAATAGGCTAGGTGACGAGACCTTCAATCTCGGGATGCTGGGTTCGAATCCCGCCGGGAGTACCATTTGCTAAGTCATTTTCTCATCCTTATGGAGAGCTGAGCATCTCTTAAAACTGCTCTTGACTCCCTATGGCCCGTTCCTCTAATCGGACTAGGAGGCCGGTCTCTCACATCGGCAATAAGCGTTCAAGCCGCTTACGGGTCACCATCGGGCGCGCTTCCGCCCGTTTAAAGGAAGCATTATAGTGAGCGGAAAGGACGGATTTCTTCCACTTAAACTACCACCGGCGGCCGGATCGACCGATATGTGGTTCCGCGATTTAGCAGCTCACTCAAATAAAAAGACAACCGAAGTAAAGTGGAAACTATAAAACTTGATTTAGAAGGAAGGAATTCTAGATGAAGTATTTCTCTGAGAAGTTGAACAAGGTGTTCGACACTGAGAAAGCGTGCGTCGAAGCAGAGGATGCGCACGACAAGGAAGTGGCTGAAAAGGAAGCCAAGCAGAAGGCGCTCACAGAGGAGCGCGCTACTCGTGCCAAGAACGTGGAAGATCTGTATAAGCAGGCTGTTGAAGCCAAGGCGGCTTACGACAAGGAGCTCCGTGCGTTCCTGGATGACTATGGCAGCTTCCACTGCACTCTGAAGAACGTCGATCCATTCTTCGGGTTCTTCGACTGGTTTTAATTAACTGGTCTTAGCGTAGACGGTCTACGCCCAAGATGGTGAAAACGAGTTCGAGTCTCGCTACTAACAAGTTCGACTCTTGCTAGTGCAGGTGCAACAAACCATCTTCTTTATATTGCGGAGGAGTGAAACGGTTTCCACGCCGCCCTCATAAGGCGGAAACAGCGGGGTCAGCACCCGCCTCCGCAACCATATACCTCGGTAGCTCAGTCGGTAGAGCACCATCTTCATACGGTGAGGGTCGTTGGTTCGATCCCAACCCGAGGTACCAACAGAGGATTTTTGCTTTGCTCCTCTTCATTTCCCTAGCCAGCTTGGGTTAAAGCTGGCATTCCTATATAGAGGTGTCTGAGAGGTCGAAAGAGGCGCCCTGCTAAGGCGTTAATCCTATTCTAGGGTTCGAGGGTTCGAATCCCTCCCTCTATGCCAATCTGCGCAGGACGGATGCTTTAAGACCGTAGTGAGGGGCGATACGGCACTATCCTGTACCCCTCCCATACTATAAACGAAGGAGCGGATATAATATGGCAAATATCAATTCATTAACCAGAACAAATGCAACATCTTCCATTTATGGCACAAGGAATGTGCTTACGGGTCTTAGTTCGGGACTTGACACCGAAGCTATGATTGAAAATAGTGTTTCGGGATATAAAATGAAAATTGAGTCCTTGAAACAAGAGCAAGACCTAATTGGATGGAAACAGGACGCTTATGGTAATATTATTGATAAAGCCACTAAGCTAAGCAGCAATTTTTTCTCTTATGGATCAAGCACAAACTTACTAAGTAATGGAATCTATGAAGCGGAATCTTCTGAAAAGCTGACCCGCGCACTAAAAGACTTTGTTACTCAGTACAACGATTTAGCAACTACTCTAAGAACCGAATTCAAAACCCCCCCTAGCGACAGCGGCAACAAACCTCTTACAGAGAGCGATAAAGCCGATATGTCAGAAAACGCTATTAAGAACTATGAGGATAAGGCAAAGCAGGGCATCCTTTATAACGATTCTGACATTACAAATTTTTATATGAAGTTAACTCAAGCAGTTTCCGCAAACTCTGCTGAGTTATCTAAACTTGGAATTAAGACTCGTTATGAAAGCGGTCTAACCACCCTTTCTTTTGATGAAGATACATTTAAGTCTGCGGCCGGAGGTATGGAGGAGCTACATGGCTTGATGAATAGGGTCAAAGGGGTAACCGAAACCTATACTTCAACCTCGTTCTCTAACCCCGGCATCTTGAATAAGAAGGCGAGTAAGACTGACACACGTTCCGCCTGGAACCAAGAAGCCGCACGCATTGCCGAGCGAATTAAAATTCAAGAATCTCGCATGAGCCAGAAAATAGATTACTATACTCGTCAGTTTACGGCTTTGGAAAAGCTGATGAATATTATGAATAATCAAAGCGAGATGCTTAACGGTTTAATGCTCGGTTACTAAGGGTTTGCAAATAATTAAAAAATAATATATAATATATATAGAAAGTGAAAGTTAAATCCTGCTATATCAACGGGTAAACAACCGTGCCTCGATAGCCGCGCTTGCGCGGTGAGGAGAGTGTAGAGAAGGTCTTGATGCCGAAGTACAAGGTGCAGGAGCCTTAATTATATGGTGTAATTGGTGTAACGGCAGCACGCGTGCCTGTGGAGCACGAGGAATCGGATCGTCCCCGATATTTCACCCCACTTAATAAAATGAAAGGAGCCGTTAGTAATGGCTGATAAATCTTATAAGAAGCTTCCGGCTTCTGAGGTTCAAGGACTTCTCCAGTTAAGGCGAAGAGGCAGCGTAATAAAAGCAAAGAAAGGCAAGGGTTCTTACGTCCGTCATCCTAAGCATAGATACGCCGCTGTCGCCAAAGTGGATAAGGCACCGGTCTTCTAAACCGGCATTTTCTTCGGGGTTCGAGTCCCCGCAGCGGTACCATATTTGAAAGGCACATACAGCAAATATTTATATAGCATAATGGTAATGCAATCGTCTTCAAAACGATCTATGCGGTTCGAATCCGTCTTTTTGTGCCTTGAATCTATACACAGGTAGCTCAGCTGGTAGAGTACGCGACTGATAATCGCGAGGTCGAGGGATCGTACCCCTCCCTGTGTACCAGAAACTGCTCGGATGGCCGTAGTCCCAGTCTGATCAACCGTGCAAGCGAGGAGCAGTATAATATAATATGGGCCTCCGCAGCCGAGGTAGGACTCTCTCGTTTGCTGCATTTATAACTCTTTCGAGGACGGGGTGTGATGGTAGCACGCTGCGCTTGGGACGCAGAGGAGCAGTCCGATTCTGACGTCTTCGACCAGGCTAGTTATGGAACTGGCTAGTATGATTTTTACAGTTCTAGGCTAAAGGAGCAAATGAGCCTCCCGCTGATAGACGTATCAATGGGTGACAAAATGGGCAGCGGACCCACGCGACTTAAACTGTGGGACGTATGCGGGTATAGTATAGTGGTAGTACATTAGCTTGCCATGCTAAGGGCGCGGGTTCAATCCCCGCTACTCGCTCCATCGACCTTCATGGTCAATCCCTCTCTCTCTTGATTAGACTCATACAGCAAATTATACATATAGAAAATAAAAATTATAGTAAAAAGCTATTTGGCTGCTTTTTATGACCCGATCCATGCGTCGAAGCAAGCGCGGTAGGGTGGGAGACAAAGCGCTACAGTTTCGTGAGTCTAGCATTTATCCTTTATTGACCTTTCTTAAAAAATATAATATAATATTTATAGAAAGATTGAGAAAGGGAGTGTTCAAGAAATGAAAGTTTATATGGGAGAATATTACAACCTCCCGAATCTTGGTCTTGTGCGCACCGTCGGCAAGGCTAGGAACTGCGAAACGTGCAAGACAATGATTATGTTCGTTACCGTCAAGGACGGCGGCATCGTGGGTGACACGCTGCTGATCAACGAGGAAGATTTTATCAAAAGGATAGAGAAATGAATCCCGACGGACAAGGCTTTGGCGTATGACAATTTACTAAAAGCGAGAGACACTCGTATGACACGTGTCGTTTGAATCGCTGATGTTTATTGAACAGGACGGTGGGACGCGAAAAAAAACGCCGTAAGGCGCGGTGGTCGGGATTTTATGCTCGCTTAGCTCAGCTGGTTAGAGCGCTTGGTTTACACCCATGAGGTCGCTGGTTCGAGTCCAGCAGCGAGTACCAGACGCGCGTATCTTGGCTTTGTATAGAGTGTGACGTACTTAGCCTCGTAGAAAGCACACCTTACCAGCCTGAGGTAGAAAAGTGGCGGGTTTGGGACGCCCGCTAAAGAAAGGCAAAGTCCCAATTATTGATTAGAATAGGCGCACACAGCAAATTTTTACTGATAAAGTAATTTTTAGTGCATTGGTAGCACATTAGAATGTTTAATCTAAAAGAGTGGGTCCGAATCCCACAAAAATACTTTTTGCGTCTAGAATTGATTAAAAGCTGGAAGCAAGTCCTAGAGGGCGACGTCCTGCAGGCGGTTCGTACTGGGCAACCAGCTTTTACACAAAATTTGGTATGCCCTAGAAAATTGTAGGGCAAAATCTTATAAAGATGCCACAAGTTTTTTTATATATAATAGACGGAGATGACCGAGTGGTTGAAGGTATCAGACTTTGAATCTGACAGGGAAACCTCGCGTGGGTTCGAATCCCGCTCTCCGCGCCAATTATTTCGAATAAAGGAGAATATAAAATGACTTGTGGCATCTATAAAATTGAAAACAACATAAATCATAAGATTTATGTTGGACAATCTCGAAATATAGAGCGTCGTTGGCAAAAACATAAAGCTGCAAATGAAGATTACGCGCTCCATAAAGCATTCTAGAAGTACGGAGTTGAAAATTTCACATTTTCTATCCTAGAAGAATGTGATGTTGATATGCTTGATGAACGAGAAATCTATTGGATAGGATATTTTGACTCTTATCATCAAGGATATAATGAAACTAAAGGCGGTCAAGGTACTTCTGGGCTAACGATGAAGCTTACTGAAGATTAGGTTTCTATAATAAGAGAACTTTTAAGAACAACCAACAGAACGAATGCTGATATTGCTGATGAATTTGGTGTTTCAGAGAATGCTATTAGCGGCATAAATACTGGATATTATTGGAAAAATAATTAGATAGATTACCCCATCAGAAAACAAGTTACTCGTCCTAAAAGCACTAAAAGCACTTATTGCTTACGATGTGGGCATGAATTAAAATCTCATAGCTCAACTTACTGCCCTGAATGTGCAGCAATCATGAGACGAAAGGTTGAACGCCCTTCCAAAGAAGAGCTTCTAAAAGAACTTCAAGAATCTCAAGGTGCCTTTACAGCGATAGGAAAGAAATATGGAGTGACAGATAACACTATCAGAAAATGGTGTTCTGCATACGAACTACCAACACACACATCAGATTATAAAATAGTAGTAAAAGAGAAGAAAGGTAAAAACTTTCCACCTGTTCGGGTTTAGCAGATAGATAAGAAAACCGGTGAAGTAATTCGAGAATTTGAATCTTTATCTCAGGCTCAAAGAGAAACTGGAATTGATCACATTATTCCCGCTAGCGATCCCAATAATACCACTCGAAAGACCGCAGGCGGATATATATGGCGAAGAATTTAATTCTTCTCTATAGGGAATTAGTATAACAGCAGTGCGCTAGGCTCTGAACCTAGAGGAGGAGGAGCGTCACCTTCATTCCCTGCCATTAAGGAGAATATCTCGCCTCCGTATGCTAAAATACGCTACCAAGAGAAATAGAGCGGTAAGGATAAGCACGCTCAGCGAGTTTAACAATAGTAAGGAAAGCAGGACGGTCGGAAATCGTCTATAAGTCTTTTCTATATAGTGACCAGCGGGATGTAGATCTAGAAAATCATCATTTAAAGAGTCGCTCTAAGGGCGCAATGAGCGTTTGGGTGAAAACCACACCTCTGGCGTTTGGCGGTAACGTAGAACCGCCACTTCCCTCGCTCCAGTAGCCCAACTGGCAGAGGCATCGCACTTAAGATGCGAAAAGTGTGGGTTCGAATCCCACTTGGAGTACCATTAAGACGGTCACAGCAACAACTTTTCTGACAAGTATAAATCAGAGCCATTTTAACTTACCGTCTAGCTTTTATATAATGCCGCGAGCGGTAATGGTTTAGAAATTCTCCCTACAAATTCACAGTAGTCCTCGGGCGTGCCTGAAATGCCGAGCAATACGAGGGCCGCGGCTAAAATTTTATATCGGGGAGCTGCTGAGTTGGTGATCAGCGGCGGGCCGTAACCCCGTTGCCCAACGGCTAAGTAGGTTCGAATCCTACCTCCCTGACCAAAACGAAATACGACTATGCAGCTTCATATATTCATCATGATAACCTCCTTTCTTGAAACAATAGCAAGACAGACCTTGGTCGCTGCATACAAGGTAACTTGCGGCGGTCGCCCTAAAGGTCGGCGAGGCAGCTTTTTCTTCACTCCCCTGCCTCCGACCGGCGCCCGCACTTTCCCTCCCCAGACCCAGAGATTAACAGTCTCTGGGTCTTTTCTTTTATCTGCGCTACCGCGAACGGCCGAATTCCCGTGACTAGGCCCCACCAATTTTTTCCTTTCGTTTACTGGACGAAATTCTTATATTATATTTTCCCAATTTTCATATATCATAGGACAATGAAAATGAAAGGAGATAAAACTCTATGTATACACCGACCTTTCTTAACGGGCAAGCAGCAAATATGGTTCGCGAGTTTGTTGTTGATACCGTTGAGGATATTACTTCTATAGATGTCTCCTAGTTACTACCTGGCTCAAGGGTATTTGTTATTAATACAAGCTAGTGGTATATGCTAAATCACAGAAAATTATGGCAGACTATTAATTGGGGCTCTGGCGGAGGCGGTTCTGGCGGAAGTGTAGTATATGATGGCGGCAATATAGACGATAATTCAGCGAGCGACAGCGGTTCTGGAAGTGGAACCTCTACAAATAACACTTCATATGACGGTGGACAGCCTTGACGGGCTAACCTACGAGTGAAGAATTTGTAAAGGAGGAATAAGGGTACTATGGCAGATACAGTAATTAAAACTACTTTCTAGTTTCGCCGTGGGCAAGCTGCCACTTGGGCAAGCAAAGACCCAGTATTAGAATATGGCGAACCGGGTTTTGAAAGTGATACTGGAAGATTAAAAATTGGCACCTCAGACAAAAAGCATTGGAGCCAACTTCCCTACTTTGGTGGCGGAGGTGTATGCCAAGGCTATTATTATAATGGTGCCTTTTATAGCGATGTAAGTCATACGCATGAAATGCCGGCTTCTGTTGAATATATATATATTGATATTTCAAATTCCAATATATATTTCTATAACGGAAGCGCATATGTCCAAATCATCAATGGCGGTGGTACAATCGTCCCCGCGACAGATACCACTCCTGGTGTGATGAAGCTCTATAACGCCGCCGGTGCTAATACCGACGGTACTATAACTCAAAAATTTATCACAGAAGAATTAAACAAGAAAGTTGAGGCTTCTGTTGATAGTGCACATGAAACTTTAATCCTCGACTAATTTTGTTAAGGAGGAATTACATTATGTCTATTAACCCTACTTTTTCTAATACGCCAGTCCTTGCTAAAGTAAAAATTGGTAATTCCACCTATTTTCTTAAAGATGCAGAACTGCGTAATATTGTAAGCGCATTTGGTAACGCTGTCGAGCAAGACATTGCAGTTTCTATTGGCTCTGAAGCAACCGGTATTCCTCTCGCTAGTGACGTCTTCGCTTTTGTTGTCAGCGAGATTGGTACTCTTGGTCAGGCTATTACTCTTCTAAGCGAATCGGATCATACAGAAGTTTTAGTCCCTAGGAATGGTAACTTCGTAGTTGAATCCAACGGTGAAGAATGGCTATATGTTGTTGATTCTACTACTGGTGTTGGAGCTTGGCGTGAGGTTGGCAGCGAAAATGCTTATGTTTTAAAGACATTTGAAGTTGCTGGCATTGCTATGAGTGGTTCTGAGATTACTGCTTCTCAGCTTTCTAGCGCGATGGATCTCAAGGCTTTTGCCCATGCAGATTCTGTTAGTTACACTCCAGAAGGCGGCGTTTCGGTTTCCCTTTCTACTTCCGATGTGAACGTTGTCACTTCTGTCGGCAAGCTTGGTTCTTTTAATGCGGGTTCTTATGTTGCACCTAGCATTTCTGAATCTTCTGGTTCTTTTGCAACAGCTGGTCTTGTTGCTTCTGTTGGCAGCGGCGATGATGCAGAAACTTTAATTTTGACTGCTGCAACTCTCGGTAACGCGCTTACCGCAACCAACTTTAATGCTGGCAGCTATACCGCACCTACTTATACCGGTGCAGAGCTTCCTAGTGTGGCTTCTTTTAGCGCTGCTTATGGTGTCGCTAATGCAGCTTTTAGTGGCACTAGTGCTACTATTGCTCCTGGCACTTAATATTAAGGACGGAGTAGATTTATTACTCCGTCCTTAATTTTTACTGAGAAAAAGGAGTTAAAAGAATTCATATGAAGTTATAGATACTAGTCCCTCAATATAAAGAGACGGATGAAATTATTAAGTCTTTGCTGGATTCGCTTTTGATCTAGCAAAATGTTGACTTTAATGAATTTAGCGTTATAATTGTGAATGATGGAACGGATGTTTGTTTAAGTGATAAATTACTTACTTCTTATCCGTTTAAAATAGATTACTATAAAGCTCCACATCGAGGAGTTTCTGCTACGCGTAATACCTGTCTTGACTATGCAACGGCTGATTATGTCATGTTTTGCGATGCCGATGATATGTTTTATAATGCGTGCGGACTGTATTTAATTTTTAGAGAGATTAATTTAGGATTTGACACGCTTTCTTCTAAGTTTATAGAGGAAGGACATACTGATAGCGGTGAAGTCGTGTATATAAATCGAGAGAACGATAGCACTTTTGTTCATGGTAAGGTTCATCGGAGGTAGTATCTAATAGATAATAACATCAGATGGAATCCAGAACTTACAATTCATGAAGATAGCTTCTTTAACTCTCAATGCCAACTGTATACTGATAAGCCAAAGTATTTGAATGAGTCCTTTTATCTTTGGAAGTGGAGACCCGACTCCGTCTGTAGGCGCGATCCTGAGTATATATTAAAGACTTATCCCTGTTTAATAGATAGTATAGACTCTTTAGTTGATAAACTTGAGCGAGATGGGAAGCATGAGAGAGCTGTTTATTATACGGCTTATTTATTGTTCACCAGCTACTATACTATTAATAAACCCTAGTGGAGAGATAAAAAGAACCTTGACTACTTAATGAAAATGGAGTTAAGGTGCTATTAGTTTTTTACCAAGCATGAGAGTAAATGGAAAGAATTTCCATTAAAATCGGCTATGGAATTGAGTTCTAAATTGCGAGTTTAGGCTATTAATGAAGGTATGCTATTGGAATAGCTTACCTTAGATTAGTGGCTAAATAAACTTATTATGAACTATAAATAAAGGAGGATCTGAAAATGGCAGATATTTCTTTAATAAAGATTAATAAGACAAATATGACCTACGGTGTAAAAGATCTAGAAGCCAGATAGAGCATTGCTAATATAAAAGACGGAGTTGCCATTGATAGTTTTAGTGACGTTGAGAGTGCTTTAGCTGACAAAGTCGATGCAGAGTCTCTCGGCACGGCTGCCACTATGGAAGCAGGAGCGGCTAATGGAGTTGCCACCCTTGATAATGGTGGAAAAGTTCCTGCTAATCAGCTTCCATCTTATGTCGATGATGTTCTTGAATATGCGGACGAAGCAAGCTTCCCTGTAACAGGTGAGGTAGGAAAAATTTATGTAGATATAGCAACTGGAAAGACTTATCGTTGGAGCGGTTCTCAATATATCGAACTAAACACATATGCCGAAGCTACACAGAGCGCGTCTGGATTAATGAGTAGGAACGATAAGACAAAACTAGATGGTGTAGATGTAGGCGCGGAAGTCAATGTATAGAGCGACTGGAATGTAACTGATAATGCATCTGACGCATATATTAAAAATAAGCCATCTATTGCTTAGATAAAGCAATATTCAGTGGTACTTGATAAAGACACTTGGGTAGCAGGACAGGATAGTTTTTCTTATACTCTATCTATCCCAACTTTAAAGTGCGGCAATGATGGAACCGTAGCTCCTATTATTACTCCAATAAGTAATATAGAAGAATATTCTACAATAGCTAGCGCAACTGCAACAGTTGGCACAGGAATTGTTTTTGTCGCGCCTGTAAAGCCAACAAAAGGCATTAGTATTATCGTTTAGGACGTTGGCTAATTATTATAAGGAGGAATAAATAATGAGCGTAAATGCTATTTTAATGGATCAAGAAACTCTTATAGCGCCGGAATTTAGCACCAGTAACAGCTATGGGGTTGGAGATTATGTGAAATATGGAAACAGAATCTATAGATTCTTTGAAAGTAAGCCTGCTGGAGCTTGGAACGGAGGCTATGTAGAGGAAATCAGTGCTGTTGGATAGTATGTAACCGCTGGGCAGAAGAGCGGGACTACATTAGGAAGATACGCAACGGCAGAAGGATACGACACAACCGCTTCTGGCGATTATTCTCATGCAGAAGGTGGTTCTACACACGCTTCTGGCGATTATTCTCATGCAGAAGGTGGTTCTACACACGCTACACGTATTTATTCTCACGCAGAAGGCGAATATACATATGCTAATGGTGAAGCTTCTCACGCAGAAGGCGAATCGACAAATGCTATGGAGGAAGCTTCTCATGCAGAAGGTAATCTAACAACAGCTTCTGGCGAAGCTTCTCATGCAGAGGGTTATATAACAACAGCATCTGGCGAAGCTTCTCATGCAGAAGGGAAAAATACAATAGCTGTAGGCGATAGCTCTCACGTAGAAGGATTTATGGACTACGAAGGGGAAGGTTATTTATTTTTAACCTCAACTTCCTATAACAACAAAATTTATAAATTTAACCTTTCTCCAGAAAACTATATCCATATTGGAACAGTGGTAAGTGTTAAGCCCAATGGTGATTGGGATAGCGCAGTTATTAAAGAAATAAATGAAGGTCAATTGACTATCACTTTAGATAAGACGTTAGGAACTTTATAGAACTAGCATGCTTTTATTGGTGCAGCTTATGGAGCATACTCTCATTCAGAAGGATATGAGACTTCGGCTGCTGGTGAAGCTTCTCATGCTGAGGGTAACGGTACAGCTGCTTTTAAGTACAATTCTCATGCAGAGGGCAACAATACAGAAGCTTCTGGCGAAGCCTCCCATGCAGAAGGCCGTTACACAACGGCTCGTGGTATTGGTTCTCATGCAGAAGGAGAGATGACAATAGCTTCTAGTTACGCTTCCCATGTAGAAGGCCGTAGTACAACTGCTTCTGGCGATTATTCTCATGCAGAAGGAGAGTATACAAAAGCATATGGAAGAGGTTCCCATGCCGAAGGAGGAGCTAGTCTCACAAATGGAAGTTTAACTTCAACAGAGAATGATGAAGTATATTCTATCACATCAACTTCGGGTCTTAAGACTGGGGCGGCATTATCTTATAATGGTATCGCAACTGAGATTGTCTCAATAGATTCTACATCTTCTCCTAAGACAATTACATTAAGTAAAACGTTAGGAACATTATCAAACCAACAGGTTTATGTAGGTGCAGCTTCTGGCGATTGTTCCCATGCAGAAGGCGATGGGACAACTGCTTCTGGTTATTATTCTCACGCAGAAGGTCGTTACACAACTGCTTCTGGTTATGCTTCCCATGCGGAAGGTGATAGTTCAGAAGCTGTCGGTCAAGCTTCTCACGCTGAAGGTGATAGTACAACCGCTTCCAAACCAGGCTCCCATGCGGAAGGTCATGGTACAACCGCTTCTGGCAACGCTTCCCATGCGGAAGGCTATATTACAACTGCTAAAGGCAATTATTCCCACGCAGAGGGTATTCATACAACCGCTTTCGGTGACTATTCCCACGCAGAAGGTTTCAACACGGAGGCTGAAGGTAGTAACTCCCACGCAGAAGGAAATCGTACAACTGCTAATCATAAATCTCAACATGTATTTGGTGAGTGGAACGTATTAGACACCAACGCCGCTGCCGCTACGGCCCGCGGAGACTACGTTGAAATTGTTGGTAACGGTTCTGGTTCTTCGGCTCGTTCTAATGCTCGAACTCTTGACTGGTCTGGTAATGAGACCCTTGCTGGTACTTTAACCATCGGTGGCACTAACGGTATCACCCTTTCCATTGATTCTAGTGGTAATCTTAAAGTAACAAAAGGTAATAAATCCGCCACCATTACTTTAAGTTAATAATATAAAAAAGGAGGGGAAAAGATTTTTCTTTTTCCTCCCAACTTCTTCAAGAAAGGAGTTAAATAAATGGCAGATATTTCTAAAATTAAAATACCAGGCACAAATGATGCTTATAATATAAAAGATGCTGCCGCAAGAGAAGTTCTTTATCCTGTATAGCTCCCCGTCATCACCAAGCAGCCAGTCGATACTGCTAATTCTTCTGGGTATACAGTAACATTTTCAGTTAGTGCGACCGGGATTGGTCCGCTATCTTATCAATGGGAGGTGAAAGCTCCGACAAATGACTGGCATAATTCAACTGCAAGCGGAGCAACAACCAACACTGTTTCTCCCACGCTTACTGCTAGCTCAGTACGTGGGTATAAATGGCGATGCAAAATCTCGAATCAAAATGGATATGTGTACACAAACGAAGTAACCAATGCTCCAAAATATGATATTGCTAAACCATTTAATAACGCTACAAATTTTCCGGTTGGGGCGTATTGTACGTATGCCGGCATTCTTTACCGCTGCACTACGGCGCATACTGGCGAGTGGGACGCCAGCCATTTTACGGCAGTTGAAGTTGGAAACGACCTTACTGTCCTCAATTCCGCACAGCTTCCTGTTATCACTAAGCAGCCCGAAGATGTATATGGCTCGATTGGCGATACCATATCATTTACCGTTGAAGCAACCGGGGTTGGAACGCTCACCTATTTGTGGCAGTACAAGTTGCGTGGCTCGTCTACTTGGTATAATGCCTCAGATCAAACATCAAGCACGGTTAGTTTTTCTATCGCTAATGCCAATATCGGCGAAAAAGTACGCTGCAAAATAACAAACGCCAACGGCACGATTTATTCTAACGAAGCAGCCGTTAACCCAGAATCTCGTTTTGCACTTCCCGTCATCACCAAGCAGCCCGAAGATGTGTACGTCGCGGTTGGCTCTCCGTATTCATTTAGTGTTGAAGCGACTGGGTTTGGTACACTCACCTATCAGTGGGAGTACCGATGGAGGAATCATGCGACATGGACGAACATTTCAGGAGCTACGAGCGCAACATATTCCGATTCGGGGTTGACTGATGCCGAGATTGGCGCGCAAGCTCGATGCAAAATAACCAATACAAATGGAACGGTTTATTCTAATGTAGCAACAATCAATCCAGAATTTAACTTTGCACCACAATTTGACCCCAATACCCCTGTTCCGTATGGTAGTTATGTCGTTTACAACACCGGCTTGTACCGCTGCACCAATCCGTCCGGGCATCCCGTGTCTGCGTGGGTAAATGCTGACTTCACGGCGGTCAGCGTGGGCGGGGATATCGTGAACTATCTTCCGACGCTGTTTGCGCCTGCGGGGTTCGGATTGGGCGGCAGAGGTTTTGTTTTAAATTCAAGCTTCAATTTTGATGCATCGGTGCCAGAGGAAGGAGCTATCACAAAGTCGGGGTTCTACAGTTGGAGCAGTTCGTCCGTTCCCTCTGGGTTACCGTCTTATTTTTCTAGTAAGAATGGTGTTGCGCTATTTATTGGAGCTTCTTCTGTTGGTTCTTTAATCATAGCAGCCGCTCTTGGAGGCAGCGGGGACAGCTATGTTCCCAGAATTGCTGTTCGTCAAAAATGGGCTCAAACTGCTTCAAGTTGGCACGAAATCACATTAACTTAAAGGAGGAATCATTATGCAGAGAGTAATCTACGAAGTCTATGCCAAAGTCGTAGACTCTAACGGCACTTACAACACTTTAAACGGATACCCCAAAGTTTTTGACAGTAAGAACTACGGCGGTGACCAACTCAAGACACGCCAGCGCGCCGAGGGAGAGTTTCATGAATGCATCGGCGCTATGTGTAAAAATGATACCCGCCAGCTTTAGAGCGTTATTCTTATGAGTGCGGACGGATTTGTACTGGACAGCAAGTCCATTGGCAGGATTGCCGACCTGCCAGATCCAGAAACTGAAGAGGACGTAGAACCAACTGAGGATGGTGTTTAATGTATATTATTAATGAAATTCAGACTACGGCTGATGGCACAGTTGCTATTCTTACTACTCAGAAAGCTAACCGTAACGAGGCGGAATCTGAGTACCACCGCGTTCTTCAGTATGCCGCTATCAGTACTCTCCCCTGTCATGCTGCATCAATGATGACAGAGGAAGGCTTTCCTGTCATGCACCAAGCATATAGACACGAAGTCGCTCCTATCGCGCCAGAATCTGAAAAGGAAGCGTAATGACGTTGAAAAGGTGACCGCCTTTAAATTAAAAGCGGCCGCCTTTTCAATCTTTGCAATTATTAAAAAATTAATTTATAATATATTTAGAAAGTTAAAAGGAATGACTCGTGTATATGAAGTTTGATATTAAGTACAAAGATCTAAAGCCAATGCAAGTACGAGATAACTATCTTCGTGGAAAAACTTGGGGCAAATGTTGGCATTGCGGCGCCCCTACTCAATTTATAGAGATTAACTATGAAGCTCATCTTTGCTCTGAAGAGTGCGAACAGGCGAAAGATGAAGAAATTAATGAAGCTTGTAAAAGGTTTTCGCGAGACAAAAGGTTTGATTAAAAATCTGGTCGATTAGTTTAACTAGCAAAATAAGGGATTTGTAACCCCTAGTCCTCGGAGCATCACCGAGATCGACCTCCAAATGCGGATGTAGCTCAATTGGCTAGAGTGTCTGGCTTCCACCCAGAAGGTTGCGGGATCGTGCCCCGTCATCCGCTCCATTATTCACAAACAAGAGAGAAAGGAAGTAACTATGAACAACCATGTTATTGACGAAGTAATTGAGATTCTCATTAACTGGTATCAGGACGGCAAGATTAAAGTTATCGACACTCCCGCAATCGAAGATGCTTATCGCGAGCGTCTTTGCGGCGCTGACGACAGTGATGTAGATAATATTGTTGCTCTTGTTCTTCACGAACTTCAAAAAGACGAAGATAAGGAGGTTCTCCTCAAGGAGGGCACGATAGTATGAACTTAGTTCAAAATCTTGTCGATGAAGTGAAGTGGCGTTATAAGATAGGCTCCATTGATAAGATTAATGCGGAAGCTGTTACAGAAGTCGCAGAGGAAATATATCCCAATTTGGGAATTCACAACAGTGATTTTACTTCCAATCTTGACCTTGGAGGTTTAGTCTTCGAAGCTCTAATGAAGATATGAAAGTTAAAATTTCTTACTTTTATAAAGTTAGATTCTTCAAACCTACCGATATCCCCCTTAGTACCGCTTGGTTAGATCCAAAATGGTACTACAACAAGAGACAAGGAGAAGCGTACCGAGATAAACGTGGTGTAATAAATGGCTTGCGGGCGTCGGCTTTCGCACCGGGGCGCCTATGTGAAGGATTATGCCACGGAAAAGAAGGTTGCGGTAAGTCTCCCGAGACGTGCGATTTTCTCCAGATGTATCACGTTCAGCTCAAGCATTTAGATTTTGAAGGCATTATGCGAGAGATGGAATGTCTTTGTAATGAATATGGTGGGGATGCTATCGTTCTCTTAGTACACGAATCTCCAGATAATCCCTGTAGCGAACGCTCAATGATAATTAAATGGTTTAAAGAAAATAATTATGAATTAAAGGAGTATAATGAAAATGTATCCGATTGACAAGTACAAGTTCTACACTGATGATCCGAAGAACCCGACCAAGATCTACGCTGTTTCTACCTACGCCGGCAGAACTGTGCGTGGTGTTGCAAAGTGCGATCCTCGCGATAAGTTCTCTATGCAGCAGGGTAAGGAGCTTGCGGCCGCTCGTTGTGAGCTAAAGGTTGCTCAGAAGCGCAAGGCTCGTGCTATACGCTTGTTCGCCGAAGCTACTGCTCGTAAGGCGCAGGCTCTCAAGTACGCCGACAAGATGGCTCAGTACGCAGCTGACGCTGATAATGCAGCTATTAACGCCGAAGATCGTATCAACACTCTTCTCGAAAAGATGTAATTGCGGCCGCCGCCTAAAGCGGCGCCTATGCAGGATGAACCGGACAAGCGCGCCGGAACCGCCTTGAAAGCGGATTGTAGGGAAACCTATGGAGAGCATGCCTTCCGTCCTGCGCCATATATACAGCATTAACCAGACAAGCGTGCTGGGCTCGCCTCGAAAGCGAAGCGGAGGGAAACCTCTAGGGTGCAAGTCCTTAGTGCTGTGCCAGCCCGCGAGGGCAAATCGCGCGGACGAAGGATTGTCCGTAATATTTTTTAAGGAGGAATACATTATGCGTATTCAACACAATGTCACCGCGATGAACAGCTATCGCAACTTCAACACCAACAACTCCAATCTCAGCAAGAACCTTGAGAAGCTCTCTTCTGGCTACAAGATCAACCGCGCTGGAGACGACGCCGCAGGTCTGGCAATCTCCGAGAAAATGCGTGCATAGATCACTGGCCTCGAGGGCGCAACCAAAAACGCCAAGGACGGCATTTCCCTTATCCAGACCGCAGAAGGCGCACTTACCGAGGTACATTCGATGCTCAACCGTATGACTACTCTTGCCGAGCAGTCTGCAAACGGCACTTATGATAACGACGTCGACCGTACCCAGCTCCAGAAGGAAGTAGATGCGCTCAAGACCGAAATCAACCGCATTGCCGATTCCACCAACTTCAACGGCATCAAGCTTCTTGATGGCAGCCTTGGTGGATGGAACAACACCACCGATATCACCGATTCCATGACTTACACTAGCTTCGATGTTTCTGGCGGCAAGCTCAAGAACGGCGACGCAGTCACCGTTACTCAGAGCGCTAGCGGCATGGATATTAAGTCGGTCACCGTAGGCGGTGTGACTATCGCAAAGGCCGATCTGGCTGGTAAGGGTCTTACTTGGGAAGCAGATGCCGACAATCCCGCAGGGAAGACTGGCGCATATAAGTTTACTCTCAAGGTCTCTGACCGCTCCAAGGCAACTGCCGAAGTCGCCGACGCCATTGGCGAAGGTCTCTCGGTCGCTGTCAACGTAAAGGAGAAGGTTACCTCCAATACTGATCTCGCGTTCACCACTGATGGCACTGGCGGCGGTCTGACTCTTCAGATTGGCGATACCAGCGACGACTTCAACAAGATGAATGTTCTTGTTGGAGATATGCACACCCAGGCTCTGGGCATTGCTGATATTGATATCAGCACCCAGGAAGGTGCATCCAGCGCTATGGATCTTATCAAGAACGCTATCAACCAGGTCTCTGACACTCGTGGCGGTCTTGGTGCCCTCCAGAATCGTCTTGACCACACCATCAACAACCTCGGAACCATGCGCGAGAACATTCAGAACGCTGAGTCCAACATCCGCGATACTGACGTCGCAGAGGAAATGATGGCGTACACCAAGAACAACATTCTGAACCAGGCTGCTCAGGCTATGCTTGCGCAGGCGAATCAGATGCCTCAGGGCGTACTCCAGCTCCTTCAGTAATACGCAAACTGCGGAGGGGCTTCAATGCCCCTCCAAAGTAAAAAATTTGCAATAATTAAAAAAATATTTTATAATATATTTGTAAGAATTAAGAAAGGCACTTACAGCAATTATTTACATAATGTAAATGTCGTAGGTTCAACTCCTACTTCCGCCACGCGGCAGAATAGCTCAATGGATAGAGCGTTACAACTATATTTTGTGCCTTGTTTGTATAATCCGGCTTAGCATAATAGTAGTGCAGGGGTCTCTAAAACCTCGGGACTCGGAGCGTAACCGAGAGCCGGTGCCATCGCAAGCAAGGTTACTATCTCTATCAGTAGCCTTGCTTTTTTCTTTTTATATCTCCGTCGGTAGCCAAGTTGGTAAGGCACCGCACTTTTAATGCGGGTATCGCGGGTTCAAGTCCCGCCCGACGGACCAATATGCGGGTGTAACTTAATTGGCAGAGTAGCGGTCTCTTAAACCGAAGGTTGCAGGTTCAACTCCTGTCACCCGCACCAAATAAATGTCAGCGTACCCGAAGAGGCGAACGGGCCGGTCTGCAAAACCGTGATTTCCACCGCGGGTTCGATTCCCGCCGCTGACTCGGTCACAAGAGTATGCCTTCTCGTGGCGTGACTGTTTTTACCAAATACTCAATATTAGATAAGGAGCTGTTTAATTATGGCATACATCTATTAGATTACTAATGATGTAAACGGAAAAATTTATATAGGTAAGACAACGCTTCCTACTATAGAAGAACGATTTAAATAGCACTGTAGAGATAGTAAAAGGACACGGTGCGAAAAGCGTCCGCTTTATGATGCAATGAATAAATATGGCATTGAACATTTTCATATTGAGGAGCTTGAAAAAGTTGACGATATAACAAAATTAGAAGATCGTGAAACCTATTGGATAGAACAAAAATGTTCTTTTAAAGAGGGGTATAACGCCACAATGGGTGGAGATGGAACGCCGTATATAGATAGGCAAATGGTAGCAAAACTGTGGTCAGAAGGTTTAACTTGTAAGGCAATTGCCGTTTTAACAAAACATGATGCCGGTAGTATTAGTAAAATACTAAAAACTGAAAATATAGCCACAGCTAAAGAAATCCAAGAAAACGGAATAAAAAGTTTAAAGAAACCTGTTTGTCAAATCGATCCATCAACAGGAGATATTGTGGCAGTTTTTAATTGCTTACGAGATGCTAGCAAAGCGATGCTTGAATAGGGGTTTACTCATTGTCAGGTTAGTACTGGAGCCACCCATATTAGTCAAGTTTGCGCTGGCAAACGTAAAACATTTGCCAGCTTCGCTTGGAAGCTATTAAATATTTAAACCAAGAGAGAAAAAGGAGAATGAAAGATGAACACTTTGCTTAAGTCCATGAAAGAGTCTCAGAACTATAAGTTGACCGAGAACGGTGGCGTTTCCTACAAGTCCACCCTGTCCGGTCTGCTCGACCTGTTCGCGATGGGCGGCTCCTATCGTTCTCGCTCTGACGACGACTGTATCCTCTTGTTCAAGAAGGCTTTCGCAGAGGACGAAGTGCACGCATTGCGTTGCCTCTTCTACCTTCGTGACTGCCGCGGCGGCCAGGGTGAGCGTCGCTTCTTCCGCGTTGTCATGAAGTGGCTGGCTAACGAGAACACCGAGGCTGCTCGTCGTAACCTTGAACACGTTCCTGAGTTCGGCCGCTGGGATGACCTCTACGCTTTCCTCGGCACTCCGCTCGAGCGTGAGGCTATGGGAATGATCCGGCACCAGCTCGCTCTGGACGTTCAGTGCAAGACCCCGTCTCTGCTCGCCAAGTGGCTGCCGTCCGAAAACGCTTCGTCTCTCAAGACTCGCGCTCTTGCTACGAAGACTCGTCGCTTCCTGATGATGACCTCGAAGCAGTACCGTAAGGTTCTGTCTACGCTTCGTAAGCGCATCAACGTCCTTGAGCGTCTTATGAGTGAGGGCCGTTGGGACGAGATCGAGTTCGATAAGATTCCGTCTAAGGCGGGCCTTATCTACCGCAACGCCTTTGCTCGTCACGACGTAGAGCGTGCCAAGAACGAGAACGTCCAGACCTATGCTGACTTCGCTAAGGATAAGACCACTAAGGTCAACGCAGAGACTCTCTATCCTTGCGATGTTGTGCATAAGGCTCTTGGCACTCGTAGCTACTGGGGCGGACATCAATCCGCGATGGATGCGACTGAGCGCGCTATGTTGAATAAGTACTGGGATAATCTTCACGATTACTTCCAGAACGCTGTGTTCAACGGTGTTGCTGTTGTTGATACGTCCAGTTCCATGTGGAGCTGTCGCGGCAACGTGAAGGTTGCTCCTATGGACGTGGCATGCGCCCTGGGTATGTACTGCGCTGAGAAGTGCAATCCGAACAGTCCGTGGCACGGTCACTACATCAGCTTCTCTCACCAGGCTCGTCTTGTTGAGATTGAGGGTGTAGACTTCGTGGATAAGGTTCGCCGCATCCGCGACCACGACCTCTGCGAGAACACCAACATCGAGAGCGTGTTCGAGCTTATCCTCAGCCTCGCGGTGAAGAACCGCGTTCCGCAGAAGGATATGCCTAAGAACATCGTCATTATCTCCGATCTCGAATTCGATGAGGCTCAGGGGTACGATCGTCGTTCCAATGAGACCGTTATGGAAAAATGGGTTCGGAAATATGAGGAGTGCGGATATACTTGCCCTAAGATTGTCTTCTGGAATGTTGATTGTCGAAATGACAATATTCCCATGAAAGACAACGGCAATGTCACTTTTGTGTCGGGGTATAGTCCCTCCCTTTTCGAGCAGCTCCTTACCGGCAAAACCGGTTTGGATTTCGTGCTCGATAAGCTCGACAGCGAAAGATACTCCTGTATCCGCTAACAATATGGAAATTGACTGGGCAAAAGAAGTTTGACTAGCCCAGTCAATTTCCATATAATATGAAAGGAGCGGATAATATGGAACTTGAAGAATTAATCCCTTATCATCCTAAGAAAGTGCCTCATAATTTTATTGACTTGACAGGAACCGAAACTCCAGCCTATAAAATTATATGTCGAGTAGCTCAACCGGAAGGAAAAACTGCTGGAGTTTATTGGGGATGCCAATGTAAGATTTGCGGCAGCTATTGTATAAAACTGGGAACAAATGTAAAACGAGATAAAAGTTGCGGCTGCGCGAGAAAAAAGAATATTGGAGCCGCTTTACGAAAAAATTTAGCCGGACAAAAATTTGGTATGCTTACGGCTATTGAATATACCGGTCGAAGTAATTCCAGTGGTAATGCAATATGGCGCTGCCAATGCGAATGTGGCAATGAATGCGAAGTTGATAGTAATAATCTTACCTCTTTGCATACTGTTTCTTGTGGATGCGTAAAACGTGAAAAATCTGTGGGTGCTAAAAATATAGAAACACTATTAAAACAGTCAAATATTTCTTTTAAAACAGAGATAGGGTTTAAAGACCTTTATGATAAGAACCCCATTCATTTGCTCCGTTATGATTTTGGTATATATGATAATGCGGGTACTTTAATTCGATTAATTGAATTTGATGGAATACAGCACTTTTCAGAAACATGGGGAAAGTGGAATAATCAAGATTCGTTAAAAGACAGACAATATCGAGATAAGCAAAAGAATGAATACGCTTTATCTCATAATATCCCCCTTGCCCGCATCCCTTATACTGAACGCGATAACATCACTTTAGATATGATACTAGGAGACGAGTATCTTATCAAGTAACCTAGCGACCTTTTAGAGGAGAGTAGCAAGCCTACTCTCCTCTTTTACTTTTATTAAAATTTATTATATAATATTATTAGAGAATGAGAAAGGAAGTGTAAGAGTTCTATGAAGATTATTCTGCCCAAACCAATTATTTTCATTGAAAGATGGAAATACAGTAAAGTCTATGGTATTTATGTTTCCAATAGAGGCAATTTCCGCGACAAGAATAAACAGGTTATAAAGCCTATGGTTGGCAGTAATGGTTACCTGTCCGTTCAGCTCAAATATGGTACTGAGCTCGCTCACAGAATTGTCGCTGCGGTGTGGCTGCCATGCGAAGATATGTATCATTTAACAGTTGACCACCTTGACCATAACAAGCGCAACAACTCTGTTTCCAATCTGGAATGGGTGACGGAGAAAGAGAATCTTCAAAGGGCGCAAGCCGATCTAGAAAGCACTCAACAGACAGTTAAAATTCAAACCAACGCCTCTATTGGTATATTCACTGATGCTGAATATAAAAACGTCATTATTTCATTTGACGGCGCTGCCGAAGCTGCGAAATGGTTGCGAAAAAAGCATCCTGAACTGTGCCGGTTCAGCGAAGATAGCACGATTGAGAGAATTGCCAAAGCGTGCAACAAAACCGCCGCATGGTGTTCCTACTACTGGAAAGCACTCTAATTAAGAAAGGAGAGTTATGAGAAATGTTAAAGATTTGGGTTGATGATATAAGATCCGCTCCGGACGGATATATTTGGTGTAAGAGCACCAACGAAGCAAAGAAAACTATCTGGGATAGTGATGATATGTCTGTCCTGCTTGACCTCGATCACGACGCCGGTGATTTCTTCTATGACGGCGGCGATTACGTCAAAATTCTCGATTGGTTAGAGTATTATGCCATGGGTAAATTCGATATCTCGGTACATATTCATAGCATGAACCCTGTCGGTCGTCAGAATATGGTTCGCATCTGCCAAAGAAATGGCTGGAAGGTGGAGGTAGACTGATGGAAAAGTTTTATAAGGTTAGCGAAAGTAAATTGAGAGAACTTATTTATGATTCTCTCAGATGGATTGCTCTCGAAAATGGGGGTGTAGATAATTGGGATTGGTATGGTGCATCGCTTACGGACTATCTACATGGATATAACGAAACAGAGTCATCATTATATGATAGCATCTATGATATTGCTACTGATCTTGTCCATCAAGAGTATGAGGAGGTGGAGTAATGCCTCGAATGAGTGGACATAGCAAGGAGCGCTCCGTCGAGCGAGTAGATGGCGTTGATAATTTCTCCGACGCCCGCAAGTATGCTAAGCAAGCTTGGCAGAGCGGGAACACAATTAATCACTATATTAAATATCCCAAGTTTTTTAGTTATCTGCAAAACAAAAAGAATCAAACATGTACTTGCTCATTAAGAATTTATAAGGATAATATTTATATATGGAGAGGACGATTGAGGACACTTGTAACTGTCCATCCAATACCCGATAGATATATTAAAGAAATGGAAGTGATAGATAATGGCTAATTATCATAGTGATAAATGGATTATGGATAGAATGATGGAGCATTACAAAGAAGGGTGCTCCATCATTCCAGAAAAACAGGTGGTTGGTCTCTTTTATCAAGGGTCTGGCAACTATGGATTAGATGTTGAAACCTCTGATGTTGACACGCGCATGGCTATCGTACCTACTTTTCACGATATTGCGATGAATAAAAAAGCGATTAGTACCACACACATTCGGGCCAACGAAGAGCACATTGACCTAAAAGATATTAGAAATCTTTGTGCAACCTTCAAAAAGCAGAATATGAATTTCGTCGAGCTCCTTTTTACACCCTATAAAGAAGTGAACCCCCTCTATCAAGAGCAATGGGATAGGCTCGTGCGGGAACGCGAGGTCATCGCGCGTTACTCTCCCTATCAGGCGGTCAAGACCATGAAAGGTATCGCTATGGAGAAGTACCATGCGATGGAACACGAATATCCGTCAAAGTTGGAAGTCTTGGCTAAGTACGGCTACGACCCGAAACAACTCCACCATCTTTTGAGGGTACTCGACTTCTTGGACAGATATATCAGAGGCGAGGCTTATGAAGATTGTTTGCGGCCGCGCCCTGCCGACCTTGAGTACCTTAAAAAGGTGAAAATGGGATGCCATGACCTTGAAACCGCGCGCGCTATCGCGAACGCCGCAATTAAAACCGTCACCGATATCGCTGATGGTTATACTTCCGCCCACGAATGCACTTGCGATCCCTACGCTGAGGAACTAATCGACGATGTGCAATATGAAATTATGAAGATTGCCGTAGAATAGGAGTTAAAATAATGTATCTATATTTTGAACACTCTAATGGCGATCTCTCTTTCATCTGCGAATGTAGCAAGGAAGAGGTCGACAAAAAGATTACGGAGTTTGTCCACTCCATCAACCCTAATTACAAAATTCCCTATATGCGTTCTTGGGGTAGCGAAGACAATTTCATCACTTACGACATTGGAAGCCACACTGAATTCTTTCATCTGGTGAAAGATCGTCGTTTCGAGAACTAATGCTCTTTTGACCTAAGCATTTTTATTTGTTATAATAATTATAGACACTTGAGAAAGGAGTAACTCAAATGAATATCTCTATTGGCGCGACCGTTTATGACAAACGATTCCCCGACACAGTAATTGGTAAGGCGGTATCCATCAATAGCAAGACTCAGGTAGCAATCATCGAAACCATGCGAGGTTGGAGTGTACTCCCTACTTATATGATTGAAATGAATGGAGGTCGAAAGAACTAATGCCAGGTAGAAAAAGTCAATACTCAGCGGAGTTTAACGCTCAGATTAAAACAAATTTGCTTATGACCTTGGACGAAGCAACCGAGGCAGACATCCCCACGACAGATTGGATACAGAGAAATAATATTATCTTGTCTAATGTCACGCCTCAAAAGCTGTCGAGGAGCTTGAATGAGCTTGCAGATATGGGGCTTGTAGTTAAAGGGAAGAACAGGGCCGGCAGGATGGTTTATAGACTGAAAGCCAATATGGAGAAAGAGGGGTACACGTTCGAATGATAAAGGCGTTGACAGCTTTAGGAATTATTGGCGCGACAATTTATATTATTATCTTTTGCTTCTGTCTATTTTCAGAAAGACATTTCATTTTCCCCTTTAGATTTCTCAATTCTCTTAAAGATTACTATGAATGGCGAAATTCTAGCTACGACTTCTCTATTCTTAAAAGAGAGGGTGGTATTTCTCATATAATGCCTAAGAATCTCCCCATTCTCGAATTTGATAAGTTCCTTGATTTATATTCCATTAACCCTAAGAAGTATGATATTGATGGAACTTATGCAGTAAAGTATAATGAAAGTAGTAAATACTATAACTGCTATCAAGCTGTCTTTACTTTCTCTTATCCCGACTGGCTGCGTTATGATGCTTGGAAAAAGAATAATAAACAGCAGAAAGCGGCTTTTGAAAGCGATAAACGCAGTGCTGTAGCTCAGGTCGCCATGTACGATATGCTGAAAGACGCAGAACAAGATATTGAAAAGCTGAAAGCTAAAAGCCAGCAAGAGATGGAAGCAGCCGCAAAGAAGGCGGCAGAGATTGGTCAAAGAGTAGCCGTTAATAACGAAGAGTTTGTTGATTTTCTTCAAACTCTTGGAGCGTGCGGGGACGCGATGTTGTCGGGCGACACATCTAGCTCTGAGGCGCCTCAGCCCTCCCCGCCGCTCCCAGATATGACCTTAATTGCTAACTGGCCCGATTATATTGAATGGGAAGATCGGGCAGGCCGCCGTTGGTATCAACAAAGAAAGAAAGGAAGATGATAAGTAATGTCTGAACACGTCGGTTATATCGTGAAGGTTGAATTCCTTCGTCCGCACTCTAACGCTGATCGCCTCAATATTCTCACCGTTTTCGGCGAAGATACCTGTGTTTCTAAGGAAGTTCAGGTTGGCGATATCGGCATCTATTTCCCTTGCGATCTCCAGCTGAGCGAGGAGTACTGCGACCAGAACCACCTTTGCCGCAAGAAGGCAGATGGTACTCCCGATACTGGTTATCTTGAGCGCAACACTCGTCATGTGACCGCCATCAAGCTCCGCGGTGAGAAGTCTAGCGGTCTCTATATGCCTCTCTCTTCTCTTGCTTACTGCGGCAACGCTTCCTTTGAGGTCGGTCAGAAGATCGACATGGTGAACGGTCATGAAATCTGCCGCAAGTATATCCCCCGTTCTAACACCCGCCAGGGGCAGGTTAGCGAGGGCAACCGCACTCGCAAAAAGCGCGTGCCTTTGGCGCCTCTCTTCGCTGAGCACGCTGACACTGAGCAGCTTGCTTACAACCTGGCAGCCTTTAAGCCTGGTGACCTCGTTGAGATCACCTTGAAGATGCACGGCACTTCTCAGCGTACTGGCTACCTGCCTAAGTACTCTGGCGAAAAGCGCACCTTCTGGCAGAAGCTGTTCAATAAGCCTGGCACTCCTATCTACGACTGGGGTTATGTAACCGGCACTCGCCGCACCGTACTTAACGACTTCGACGAGGGCGGCTTCTATGGCAACAACGAGTTCCGTTCGGGCCCCGCCAAGTTCTTCGAGGGTAAGTTGGAGAAGGGTGAAACTGTCTACTACGAAGTCGTAGGTTTCACCACTTCTGGTGCGCCTATCATGGCTTCTCAGTCCAACAAGCAGGTTGATAAGCTTCTTGGCGACAAGAGCTTCTCTCAGAAGTACGGCGAGACTACAGTCTTCTCCTATGGTTGCACTCCGGACGGTGATCTCCAGCAGGACTTCTATGTCTACCGCATGACCTTCACCAACGAGGATGGCTTCGTCGTAGAGTATACTCCCGACTTCATGCGCTATCGTTGCGAGCAGATGGGAGCTAAGTGCGTACCGCTGCTTTGGAAGGGATTTATTCCAAAGACGCCAAAGCGTTATCCATCCAATGAAGATGGCCTCACCTTCCGCGAGGAAGAGTGTAGCGCTGGCGAGTATGTTAAGGCAATCGCCGAGGAATACTTCGACGGTCCCGACCCTGTCGGTAAGACCCACGTTCGCGAGGGCGTTGTCTGCCGTATCGTAAATCGTCCGAAGTTCTGCGCCTACAAGCACAAGAACTTCTCCTTCAAGGTGCTCGAAGGCCTCATTAAGGAGAACGCGCAGGCTCCTGACATGGAAGAAGCCGAAGATATCAAGAGCGATGAAATCTAGCTATAAACAAATAGCTTGCGGCGGCATGGTTGCTGGCTTCCTCATAGGGTGCGCAGCTGCTGCTAGTACCCTCGCCGCCGCAAGCCTTCCCTTTCTAAAACCCCTCATTTTTCCCTTCGCTCTTCTCTTGATTTGTTATGGCAGATTCCATTTATTTACAGGAAACCTCTATAAAATTGGAAGAGATGAGTCTCTGTCCGCAATAACTAAATATAACTTACTTGCACTTAACTACATTTCCAATTTGCTAGGAACTTTTTTGACGAGCCTTCTCATAAAAGTTCCAACAGAAGCAATGATGTTTGATAAAGCAGCGCTCGGCGCAAGGAAGATTTTTTTCTTAGGCATCGGTTGTAATATCCTCGTATGTTTAGGTGTTAAGCTCTTTAAAGTCTCTCCTTTCGCTACCTATTGTTGCACTGCTTTGTTTGTAGCTTGCGGATTCGAGCACTCTATAGCGGATATGTATTATGCGCTATGTCTTCCATTCTCTTGGTCGTATCTCCTAGGTTTTGGTTCTGTAGTAGTGGTTGTGACTGCTGGTAATATAATAGGTGCTTTTATTGTGATTTTAATAGAAAGGATAATGGAACATGACTCTTGAGCTATTCAAAAAGTCTATCTACAAAATCCGCGAGTTTGTTAATAAGGCATCAGAAGTCGAGAAGCTAACTGGCTTCAACTGGACAGAGTCTTTCATCGGTGACTTGTTCGACGTTTTCTATGATGTAATGATGCCTAATGCAACAGATGAAGATTTCGAAGCCTTTGGCGATTTGCTATTTGCTAATGAAATCAAAGACGATGATATTGAAAATGTTTGGGAACTTTATAAAGAGAGCCTTTGAACAAAGGCTCTCTTTACTTTTTTAATTATTTATATTATAATATTTATAGAAACTGAAAGAAGGTGTGAGTTCAAATGAGAGATTTCTATGGAGAGATTGATAAGGCACTGCAAAGCTATGAACAGTTTAAGCCCTGTCATATTCATAATACAGAATGGATTTGTAATCGCATCGACTGGTGTTATAAGTGGCGGAAAATCACCAAAGAGCAGATGGAAGAGCTCGTCAACCGTGTAATAGCAGTACTCGACAACGAGCTTGTGAAAGTTTGTAGAAAGAAGGGGTACTGATGGCACGATATGTGGTTTCCGATCTCCACGGCAGGTTTGACCTCTATCAAGAGATAGAGAAGTTTAGAAAGTCTGGAGATAAAATTATTTGTCTGGGTGACTGCGGCGACCGCGGTCCGCAGAGCATTGAAGTATGCCAAGCCATTGCAGATAATCCCGATTGGATGTGTCTGATGGGCAATCACGAGCATATGACGCTTGAAGCCCTTAAAGAAGATATATATTGCAGAAGTAGTAGTTACTATAATCCAGATGCCTACTCTGTTTCTTTTGATAATGGCGGAGAAGATACCTACAATGGCATGATGGAAGATCCCCGATGGTGGATTGACTATCTGAGCAAACTCCCTTATAGAATTAATATTGAGAACGAGCTTGGGCTCAATCTGATCCTCACTCATGCGGGCTTTGATCCGAACTACGAACCGAAAAAGTGGGATTATATCTGGAATCGCTCTCATATCAATATGCCGTGGCCCGTAGACCACAAATTTGATAGAACTCTCCTAATCCATGGTCACACTCCGATCCCCGCTATTAACGAGGATTGGAAGCCGCAGGATGGCTCCTACTCCTATGCCGATGGGCATAAAATCAACATTGACGCCGGCAGTGTATGGACGGGAGCGACAATCCTGCTCGACATTGACTCGTTCGACGAGCACATCTTCGATATAGAGGGGGAAAACAAGTGAGGGTATTGAGTGGATATTTCTTCACAAAGCGCAATGGAATAGTTCCTGTCCCTCCCGACCATCTTGCCGTAATCAACCTCGCTCCGAAAACTTATTTTAATAATTTTGACCGTTCAATTGAAGAGAATGCTGACCTGCGTGGTTATATGTTTTTGATAGAAGGTGAGGATAAAGATGACTCGTGAATTAAGAATTCTGGTAGGCGTGCCTGGAGTAGGAAAGTCTACTTGGGCGAAGCGTGAAGCGGCATGTCTCGATGCCGATGGATGGTCTACTGCTATCATCAGTCGCGACAAGATCCGTTTCCGCTTGCTCGACGAAAATCCGACCGACGATTACTTTGCCTACGAGAATCAGGTATTCAAGGAGTTTGTTGACGAAATCAATGAATGCCTGTATCTTGGTGTTGATTACATATTTGCTGATGCCACTCACATCTCCTACAATTCGCGTGCTAAGCTGCTGCGTCAGTTGAAGATTGACCCCGACGTCGCGATTCGCTTCGATGTGTTCGACCTCCCTCTTGAAGTGGTACTTTATCGCAATAGTCTCCGTGAAGGGCGTGAATGCGTACCCGTCAAGGCTGTGAAGAACATGGTAGCTGCTTTTAAGACGCCCACTTTCCTCGAAACTGAAGATTGCGGCTTGAAGAATGACGTTTGTATTGTGAAGCACAGTAAGGAGTGAAGCTATGAATAAAATTTTTCTTACCTCAGATCTCCATTTTATGCACGATCGGGAGTTCATCTGGGGTCCTCGCGGTTTCAAGAACGTTCAAGAAATGAACGAAGCGATCGTCAAGCGGGCCTGGGAAGTTATGGAAGCCAATGATGACCTCTATATTCTTGGCGACCTAATGCTCAAGGACGATGAAATGGGCTTAAAACTCATTAACCAGATGCCTGGCCGCAAGTTCATTGTCGCAGGGAACCACGATACCGATAGTCGAATTAATAAGTATATTGAACAGGTGTCTGGCCTCGAAGCGATTCAATACGCAATGAGACTTAAATACAACGGTTATCACTTTTTTCTCACTCACTTTCCTTGTCTGACTGGCAATCTTGAACATGAATCCTTAAAGCAGACCACTTGTAACCTCTTCGGTCATACGCACTCGAAAGATAAGTTCTATCAAGATATCCCTTATATGTATAACGTAGCGGTTGACGCTCATGACTGCTATCCCGTCTCGATCGACGAGATTATTGAAGATATGGAAGCAAAAGTAAAAGAATGTAAGGAGATGCTTTGAACAATGAAGTGCATTAATTGCGGAGGCGCTCCCTGTGAGTTACATCATGTTGTTCCTCTCGCGCTTGGTGGAAATGACATACCATCTAATAAAGTTCCTCTGTGTAGTAAATGTCACGCCCTTATTCACAATCTTAATGCAGACAGAAGAGGAACCAACTGGCGTAATCTACAAGCTGCTGGCATTCACAAAGCAAAAGAGCGTGGTGTTAAGTTTGGTAAGCCATGTAGTAAGAAGCCCGATAATTGGAATGACGTTATTTCTAAATGGCAAGCAGGGGAGATCACAGCAGTAAAGGCTATGGAGCTTACCGGCATGACCAAAACAACCTTTTACAAGTATGTGAAGGTATGGAGGTAGAATAATGCAGAAACAAATCAGAACAATCCAAGTCGCAGCCCTTGTTGCTTCAATTGCTATTGCGGTAATCTCACGAACGTGTTCAGAAATTCTTAAGGAGGATGAAGAGTAATAATGAAGAAGTTTTTAGCAGTAATTATTGCTATTCTTTTAGCACTCTCTCTATCGGCATGCGGACCTGCTGAAAACACCGCTTTGAATGGAAGTGAAGATCTTTCATTCAATACAGGAGCTCCTTGTGTGGCGTATGTTCTCCATGATTCAAAATATAATAAAGACTACATTGTAGTCCGTTTATATGACAATAGCGTTGCTATTACACCAAGATTAAAGTGAAAGGAAAATGATGAATGACACCTATTTACAATGCACGCAAAGAACTTGGCTGGAAGAAGACAGTACTTACGAGTCTCAACCACCTACTCGCCATGTTCGGCGCTACGATTCTAGTTCCAATCCTTGTACAATCATACGGCTTGCCCCTTTCAATATCTACTGCCCTCTTTATGTCAGGAATTGGGACTCTACTCTTTCACCTGTTTACCAAGTTTAAAGTCCCCGCCTATCTCGGCTCTAGCTTCGCCTATCTCGGCGGTTTCGCAACAATAGCAGGAATGTATGAGGGTGTAGATCCTCAGACCAAGTTAGCCTATGCTTGCGGCGGCATCGTAATGGCTGGTCTAATCTACCTTGTCCTTGCAGGTATTGTGTATAAAGTGGGCGCAGATAAGGTAATGAAATACCTGCCTCCTGTGGTTACAGGTCCGGTAATTATTCTAATTGGCTTGACTTTAGCGCCGAGTGCTGTAACGAATGCGGCAATGTGTTGGCCCCTGGCTCTTACTGCCCTTGCCATTATCGTAATCTGTAATATTTATGGGCGAGGTATGGTAAAGATTATGCCTATCCTTTTAGGTGTAGCTGGTGCGTATATCGCTGCAATGATAGCGCAATACTTCGGAGTAACCAATGTTGATGGAAGTCCTCTGATTACACTTGCGGCAGCCGCCTCTCCGGTCGGTTTGCCAGACTTCGTGCTCGCCAAGTTCGACATTTCCGCAATTCTCGTAATGGCGCCCATCGCTCTAGCTAGCATGATGGAACACATTGGAGATATTAGCTCTATCTCTGCGACAATTGACCGCCCCTTGCTCAGCGATCCCGGCCTACATCGTACACTCATGGGTGACGGATTGGCAACTTCCCTCGCCGGTCTTTTTGGCGGACCCGCAAACACCACCTATGGCGAAAATACTGGCGTTCTCGTTCTCAGTAAGGTTTATGACCCCTTCGTAGTGGAGCTTGCGGCGATATTTGCCATGCTCATAGGATTCCTGCCACCGGTCGCCGCAATTATAGGTTCTATTCCTACCGCAGTCATTGGTGGTATCTCCTTCATCCTTTATGGTATGATCTCTGCTATTGGTGTCCGTAACCTAGTAGAAAGCAAGACGGATCTAAAGGATTCTCGCAACCTTATTATAATTGCCGCTATCTTTGTGTGCGGACTCGGGTTTACTAATGGCCTCACATTTAGCATCGGTTCTACTCCGATCACGCTTACTGGGCTCGCTATAGCGGCGGCCGCAGGCACTATTCTAAATGCGGTTTTACCTAACGAACATAATAATTAAGGAGAAAACAAATGATTGGTGTTATTATCTTCTTCGCGGTTCTCGCTATTGCACTCAATATCACCTTTGGTATTCTGAGTAAGGAAAAGCCGTCTATGGACGACTATGATAAGCGGCTGTGCCACAAGTTCAAGCGCATTCGTTGGATTGCCACTATTGTTCCTACGGTCTTAATGGTTTTAATTATCGCTTTTGCCGGTATCAAGATCATCGACTCCACCACCGTTGGCGTCGTAAAGACTTTCGGCAAGATTGACCACAGTATTTCTGGCGGTCTGAATTTTGTCAATCCGATTACCGACACAGTTACGACATATGACTTGAAGGTCCAGGCTCATGAAGCTTCCTTCTCGTCTTACACTAAAGATGCCCAGCCCGTCACCGGCGCCATTGAAGTTCAGTATTCTCTGAACCCCGCGTACATCCTTGATATCGCGCAGGAATACGGTACAATCGAGCAGCTTCAGGCGAAGCTCGGCAATACCATCGAAGAGCGTACGAAAATCGTCTTTGCTCGATATGGTGCGATGACGCTGCTGGAAAACCGCTCTAGCCTGTCCGCAGAAGTCACGGCAGAGGTTAAGCAGCTTGAAGAGCAGTTTAACGTAAAGTTCAACCAGGTTATCGTCCGCGATATCGACTTCTCTGATGCGTTCGAAGCTTCTGTTGAAGCTAAGATGGAAGCGGAGCAGGCTGCTCTGAAGGCCGAGCAGGAAAAGAAGACCGCAGTTATTAAGGCTGAGCAGGAGCAGGAAGTCGCTCGTATTGCTGCTCAGGCAAAAATTGCCGCCGCTGAAGGCGAAGCCCAAGCTTTGAAGATTACGCAGGAAGCTTTGGAGCAGATGCCCGAGAAGTGGATTCAGCAGATGTACCTCGAAAAGTGGGATGGCAAACTGCCCACCTACATGGTTGGCGATGGCACTAGCATTATGCTTACGCCTTCTCTTGGAGAGTAATATAATATAAATATTAACCCCTCGGGATTAATCCCGAGGGGTTTTCTTATACCCAGAAACCGCGAACGGCCGAGTTCCCAGTTTTCACACGCCACCAAATTTTTTCATCAAATCCCTAATAAAGTTGCTTTTTCTAAAAACTTATGTTATACTCAAATAAAAGAAATAATAAAGGAGACTTGAAACAAAATGAGTGTCATTGCAGCTATCTACAATGCCCCCATTGTAGGTAAGGCAGTTCTACCCGAGGCTGGCGAAGTAAGCATCATTATTCAGTATCGTGGCCGCATATACTAGGGTGTTGCGCTCCTCCACCCCGAAGACAAAGACTTCTTTTCCGAAAAAGTGGGAAGCAATATCGCATTAGCCCGCGCTCGTATTGAAGCTCTATAGGATGCACTATATGATACATAGGCAGAAGCACAAATAAAACAACAAATGCTCTATGAAGTTATGCGTTTTGGGAAATATCAAAATCAAAATGATACATATGACCCTACTCAAATGTTTCGTCAAAACGCCAATCGTGCTTTGCAACGAGTAAAAGCCCTTCAATCTGCTCTTGCTCAAGAGCGTGCGCACCTTAAAAATTATCTTTTTAACCACGGAAAAGCGATACAATCATTCAAAATACATAGGGCAGAGCCAAAGGACGAAACTGAACAATAAAATACCTCTAATTTTCAAATAAGGTTAGAGGTGGTAAATTATGGACAACTTACTTACCGGCTATCTATTTACTATCATAGCACTTTCTCTAGCTGATGGAGTTAGTGGTATAGTTAGTGCTGCGGCAGAAAATCTTAAAGCCACAATAAATCTTAGCACTGCAAAGAAACAAATCGAAATACAAAAACTTGCAGATGCTCAAGAGCAGAATGGCGGCATGAGCCGCGCCGTAGGATTTGCAATTCCAGAAGAAGAGGATGATGAAGAAGATGAATTTGAAGACTAGCCCTGACATAAGATTCTACGATACTTGTTCACTATTGTTGGCAGGAGAATAGTTATTTGAGCGGGGAGAAAAATTCTTAGTATCTTCCATTACATTCTCTGAGCTTGAAAGAATAAAGACAGCCAATAATAAAGATGCTGATGTAAAATACTCAGCACGCTTATTACAACGTCTCTTTGAGAAATATCCAGACAACTATACTTTAGTTATTCACACCATTGATAACGAAAATTGGATACGAGAAAACGAGCTAGAAATTACTGATGACACAAAGATACTATCTGATGCTATTGCTTATGATGCAGCATTGCGCCCAGACGAAGTAATATTTGTTACCAATGACCTAGCTCTCAAGCATATTGCGAATCTCTACTTTGGAGATGGTATGATTGAGAGTATTCCAGAAGAGAAGGATGATTATACTGGATATCTGGAAGTCGTCGCTAATGATGAAATGCTTACCAATTTCTATCAAGATATTAAAAAGAATTGGTGGGATTTAAAAGTAGGGCAGTATCTTATCATAAAGAACCCCGAAGGCGAAGTTATTGATACTCGATGCTGGACAGGCGAAGAATATCGGTATTTGAAATACGAGAACTTTAACTCTAAAGATTTTGGTAAAGTCAAACCATATGACATTTATCAGAAACTTTTATTTGATAGCCTTTCTAATAATATTATAACTATGGTAAAGGGACCGGCCGGCTCCGGAAAAACAATCGCAAGTCTCGGCTACTTAATGAGCAAGCTGGAAAGACATGAAATTGATAGAATTATTGTCTTCTGCAATACTGTTGCAACAGCAGACGCCGCAAGACTCGGATTTCTACCTGGAACAAGAGACGAAAAGCTTTTGGATTCACAAATTGGAAATCTTCTTATTAGTAAGTTTGGAGATCGCATCGCGGTTGAAGAACTAATGAATGAAGGAAAGCTAGTATTACTGCCCTTCTCAGACCTTCGTGGCTACGACACAACTGGTATGCGCGCAGGTATTTATATTTCAGAGGCTCAAAATTTAAGCCGTAGCCTAATGAAACTAGCTCTACAACGTGTTGGAAATGACTGCATATGCATTATAGATGGCGACGTCAAGAGCCAAGTAGACTCTATAGCGTTTGCAGGAGAAAATAATGGTATGCGACGTGCTTCCAAGGTTTATAGAGGACATAACGTATATGGTGAAGTTACATTAAAGAATATCTATAGAAGCGAGATAGCTAAGATAGCAGAAGAGATATAATATTTTAAAGCCCGCTCTTAAGAGCGGGCTTTATTTTTTTATTTTTATATGTTATAATAAATAATAAAAAAGAATAGGAAAATTAAAAAGTAATTATTATAGCTTAAAGCGGGGGATAGCATGGAACTTACAAAGTATTTTGTTGCCGTTGGTTTTACCGGAAACGGATCGCTAGGATTCAACGTAGAAACTGGAAGTGAAGAAATGGCAAAACTTATAGTCTTACAAGACTATTTGCCTAAAGAGCTTCTCGATATGATTGAGAATATTATAGTTGTTCCTCAGTATCGAATTGATATTTTAGAGAAAAAGGAGAGATAGCATGAGCGTACTGATAAAAGGCATGGATATGCCGAAAAGCTGTGAGGAATGCCCCTTTGAAAATCGTAAGTATAACCTCAGTTTTTGCGTGGCAGGCGCTTATAAAATTCCCACCTGGGATAATCGCCGTCTTAAGGGTAGAAATCCTGATTGCCCGTTAGTAGAAGTCGAAGCGCCGCACAGCGATTTGGTTGACCGTGACGCGCTATTAGAAGAATGGCCAAGCGGCGGTTGTGGTAGCAGGGAATGGGTTGAAACTATTAGAGAATCTATAAAACTTGCTACAACAGTGATTACAGCGGAGGAATGAGCATGGGCGTGTATAATCCGTGGGCTGAAATGCCGCGAAGCTGTGTTGTATGCGATTACCGAGATAAATGCCCGCTATTCAGCCAAAACTTTTATGGGCTTTCATCGTACAAGCATGACAGTTGCCCGTTGGTCGAAACCCCCGTACCGCATGGGCGGCTGATTGATGCGGACGCGATATTGAACGAATCAGGCAATTATATTGAGTTGTATGGTCACGACAAACTTTACCACGAAACGATATTGCAGAACGCGTCCACGGTAATTGGAGCGGAGGATGAATGAATGAAATGGACAGATATACTACCTCAAGAAGCTATAGTTAAAATGAAAGAGTTGGCAAATCGCGCAGAAGAAGAGCGAAAGAAGGGCAAAATTATATGCCCTTCTCAAGAAAATATTTTTCGTGCTTTACAATTAACACCACCAGACAGAATTAAAGTCTGCATCATCGGACAAGATCCTTATCATTCTGGAATAGATGTCGCTAATGGTCTCGCATTCTCTGTCGCGCCTAAAAACCCCCTCCAGCCGAGCCTTCGCAATATCTTCAAAGAACTTAGAAGCGATATTGGGTGCGGCGTCCCGGCCTGTGGTGACCTCACACCATGGGCTGAACGTGGTGTACTCTTACTTAATACTGTTCTTACAGTCGAGGCTCATAAAGCCAATAGCCACGCAGACTGGGGGTGGCAAGAGTTTACTAGCGAGGTTTTTAGAGTATGTTCATTCTTGCCTCAGCCTATCGTATTTATTGCGTGGGGCAAGAGTGCTCAAGACATTGTATGGAGATTTTTCCCACCTGGAACGGGATGGGAGGCGCTTATGAGCAACCGCCGCAAGGCTTGTATTTTTAGCACCCATCCATCTCCTTTTAGCGCCACAAGAGCTTCCTCAACTGCACCTGCTTTTGTTGGTAGTAAGCCGTTTTCGACAGCTAATAGATGTTTGGAGAAGATGGGCGCAGAACCTATAGATTGGAGTTTACCGTAATGGAAGAACAATTTATTTCTAAAACACGATTGCTGAAAGCTATTGAGAAGAGTCGATTCGACAATCCACATAATGATCCAAAAGTTCGAGCTAATCATGATTATGAACATGACCACTTTTCTTATATGGTTCTTAACACACCAAATGCCGATGTGCGGCCTGTGGTTCATGCGCGGTGGATTGAAAACGAAGACAGCTACGCAGAACCGCCGAAAGAGCAGAACATGACTTGCTCAAATTGCGGTCAACGCAGTAACCGCCCTGTTGGAAACTTTTGCAGATGGTGCGGCGCGGATATGCGGGAGGTGACCCCTGATGACCAGAGATAAACTCGTCAGAGCTGTCGATGCTATTGAAGATTTAATGATCGACACTGGCAAAGGCACGACTCGCATTGATAGAATTATCTGGTGGGCTTGTAAATCTATCTGGCCGACATTACAGAAGGAATTGAGGAGAAAGGAAGAAAATGAAGTTTCTACATGAATATTCACATTACCCAAACGGTCAAGTTATAGAAAATGGTTATTGGGCGATAGAAGGGGATCGCCTGGTAAATTCCTGCGGTGGTTGGCACCCTTATACCCCTAGCCCAGATGACGAAATTATTGATAGCGATTGGGACACAATCGAGAAATTATATGCCAAATCAAAGATTAATAATGACGCTACGACAGGGTGGATTGCTCCAGACGGAACATTCTATGGCTGTGATTATAGGAGCCATGGATGGATAGCACGATATCTTGACATGACGGAACGAGAAATGGAAATACATGGTTATGTAAAGATATTTGATGTTTTCCCAAACTCCTATGATGGCGTAAAATATGGATATTGGTGTGAGAAGCACCTTACCGAAGCTCAAAAGAAAGTTCTTGAGCAGAAAGGAATTGTGATATTTGAATGAGACTATGGCACGAAGCATTACTTCCGTATCTTCCTCGGCAACAATTATTGGGCCAGCATAGGGAAGTATGCGCACTCAGGGGCAGAGGCTGGGGTCGCAATCACTCGGTTGTAAATTATGTCTTTGAGCATCCTAAAGAGTGGCTCTGGGCCTACCATATGAGAGTAATGAGCGAGATGCTTAATCGAGGTTATCATCCTGATATGAAGTGGGCAGATATGAGATATCAAGGAGAATCATTGCCACTAAGAGATATCGTTGATGGTGCTGAAGAGGTTGATATGGCTGGAATGACAGAAAAGCTCGAATCTGGCGATTATATTTACCCCGAGCATGATGATGCGTACCTTGAAGAGTGCTTAAAGAATCTTGAAGGTAAAGGAATTTATTTAAGAGAACAGGTCGATAAAAATGACTGATGTTGAAGTTCTACAACGAGAACTTGAATGTGTCAAGCGCCAACAATGCGACAGAGACTGTTTTCACTGCGACCTTGTTATGGAGGAGCAAGATATCATTCGAGCACTTACACACGCTATCAATGTTTTAACGCTAGATGTTTGAACATCTAGCGTTTTTATTAGCTGTAGCTTGATTTTATTATAAAAATAAGGTATAATATATATATATAATAGAAAAAAGTGAATGAAAACTTTAACAAAAGGAGGTTATAACTCTTGGCTGACAAAACCCTATACACAGAAAAAAGTATCGAGTCACTTAGCCCACTAGAGTTTACAAGGCTCCGGCCGCAGGTATACGCCGGTGATTGTACCTACTCAACTCAGCTCCTAGTCGAAATTCTCGCTAATGCGATCGACGAGTTCCGTCTTGGTCACGGCTCGGATATCGACGTCAACATCAATAAGGACATAGTGCTTGTCCGTGACTATGGACAAGGCTTCCTAGTTAATTCTACCCGCGAAGACGGCAAGACCGTTCTCGAAGCCGCGTTCTCTGTTCTTAACACTTCCGGTAAATACCACGATGATGGTGTTTATGAAGGTACGTCACTCGGCTCCTTCGGTATCGGTAGTAAAATCACTACCTTCCTCTCTCATTGGCTCCGTGTAACTACTTACCGCGATGGGCAATATGAGCAGCTTGATTTCAAGGAAGGTGTTTTTGATAAGCGGCAGGTCGGGAAAACAATCAATCCTCATATCACTGGCACAGAAGTATCTTGGCAGCCTAGCGAGCAATTCTTCACCCATACCGAGGTAGACGTTCCTATTATTACTAAGCTAATCCAAACGCTTGTGTGTCTGTGTCCCGGGCTCACAATTAACCTTCAAGTAAATGGGAATACCTCTCATTATCATTCTGAGCATGGAATTGACGACCTTGTAGACCAAGGTACTAACGGTAAGGAAATCATCAAGAACCGTTTCTCTACCCATTTCGAAGAAGGTAAGAATAAACTCGACCTCGTCCTCACCTATACCTCTAACCATTCTCTAACTATTGTTCCTTATGTCAATACAGGACTTACAGAGAGCGGTCCGCATATCGTCCAGATTAAGACCCTTCTCACTCGCGAGTTCAATAAGTTCTTCCGAGAGAAAGGCTACCTCAAAGAGAAGGACGAAAATCTATCGGGCGACGATATCCAAGAAGGTATGTACCTTGTCTTTAATGTCACCGCACCTAATGTGGCTTACGATGCACAGGTCAAGTCCCGTGTCACTAGGCTGGAAATGAAGCCATTTACTTCTGCTCTTGCTGAAAACTTGCAATTCTGGTTGCAAGCTAATGAGAAGGAAGTTAAAGCAATTGCGGAAAAGGCATTGACTGCGCGCAAAGCCCGTGAAGCAGCTCGCAAGGCTCGCGATGCAGTCAGGGATATCAAGCCAAAAGAGAAAAACACCCTTAAGGCTAAGATGGCTTTGAGCGATAAATTTATTGACTGTACTAACAAAGACCCCGATAAGCGTACTTTAATTATCGTCGAAGGCGTGTCCGCGGCAGGAGCAGTTATCGAGGCTCGTAATCCTCAGACAGATGCCATCTATCTTCTCCGCGGTAAAATTATCAGCCCTCTTAAAACAGATGTTTCTAAGATCCTCGCCAATCAAGAGATGAGCGATTTAGTGAAGGTTATTGGCGCTGGTTTTGATAAGACTTTTGACCTTAGTAAGATGAACTTCAGTAAGATTCTTATCGCCACCGACCAAGATTCAGATGGTGAAGATATCGAACTTATGCTCACCACTTTCTTCTTTACGTACATGCGGCCGCTCGTGCTTGCTGGCAAACTCTACCGTGCTGTAACGCCTCTATATATCGTCCGCCGCAACGGAAAAGAGCAATACTTCTATAGTGAAGAAGAATACCAAAATTGGCGAAAAGTAGATGGCAAAGGTGATGTTACTCGCGCGAAGGGCCTTGGTGAATTGAACGCTCCTGACCTGCACGCAGTTTGCTTTGAACACGAACGCTATAAGAGGCTTACGGTTAATGACGAAAAGGCTGTAACCGCTCTGCTAGAGACCTTGATGGGTAGCGCTATCGAACCCCGCAAACAATATATCTATAATAACGCAGAAAGGCTAGGGTTTAACTTCGTATGAGGAGGGTGTAATATGGGGTTTATTTATAAAATAAGTTGTCCATATTCTTCAAAAGTCTATATTGGACAAACTATCAATTCAATATAGACGCGATTTCAATAGCATATTAGACGAGACAGCGGAACAAAACTCGCTTAGGCGTTTCAAAAATATGGAATCGAATCATTTAGCGTTGATTTAGTAGAAGAAGTCGACAACGAACGATTAAATGAGCGTGAAATTTTTTGGATCAGTCATTATGATTCATATAACCATGGCTATAATATGACTCCTGGCGGACAAACAACGGTTTATGCAGTAGAGCAAACAAAAAAAGCCGTAGAAAAACGAGACAAAGATACCTTTGAATTATTAGCGGTATATCCTTCTTTAGCCGAAGCAGCTAGAAGTTTAGGACTAGAGGGCGCAGAAAATAAACGAAAAAATTTAACAAAATGCTGTCATCGAGAAATCCATGAAATCTATGGTTTCAGATGGAACTTTGTTGGAGAACCGCCTGATACAATAAAAATGGGCATGGTTAGAAGAATTCCTGTTTATATGTGCGATAAAAACACAAAAGAAATCTTGCAAAAATTTGATAGCGCAAAAGCGGCTAGTATTTATTTGGGTAAAATAAATGGAAGCCAAATTACTGCCTGTTGCAAGAAGCGTATTCCCAGTGCTTATGGGTATTTTTGGAGATATGTAAATGAATAATGAAAAAATTTCTCAGATAACCGAGATAGACATTCTCGAAGAAGCTAAAGAAAATTTCTTAGTTTATAGTGAGGAGGTCTTGACAGACCGAGCAATTCCGAGCGTTGAAGACGGTCTTCTATCCTCCCAGCGCAAAATTCTCTGGACGATGGAAGATCCTTTGAAGATGACTTCAAAGGGCAAGACAAAGAAAAGTCAGAGTGTTGTAGGTTCAACGCTTTCTACTTCTTACTTCCACGGCGATGCAGCCTGCTATGGCGTTCTCAGTAAGATGGCGCAAACCTATCTAATGCGCTATCCTCTGATCGATGGTCAAGGTAACCTCGGTACACAGGCAGATAACTCTATGGTATCTGCTCCTCGTTATACAGAAGCCAAGCCTTCCGTCTATACAGACCTCATGATGACTGATTTTAAGAAGGACGTTGTCCCTCTTAAAGAAACCTATAACAACGAGTACATGGAGCCAGTGGTTCTCCCAGGTCTTTTCCCCAACGCCATCTGCAATGGCCGCCAAGCCATCGGTATCTCCATGGCGCACAATTCAATGTGCCATAATCTTACCGAAACGTGCAATGCGATTATTAAATATCTTGAGCAGGGCAGCCTTACGATTGACGAGCTACTCGAAATCATGCCTGGTCCTGACTTCCCGCTAAGCCAGACAGTAATCAATAAAGATGCAGTGCGTGAAGCGTTCGCTACAGGTAAGTCTAAAACCTCTCTAAAGCTACGCGGCGACTTTCATGTTGATGGTAACAAAATTATCTTTACTACTATCCCATATCGCACTTATCGTAATAAGATAACTGAACAATTCAATAAAAACATTGATGTATTCAGCGAAGTCTTTACAGACTTTAATGACGAGAGCAAACTCGGTCAAAATAAGTTGATCTTCACTCTAAAGCCCGGCATTGCCCCAGACAGAGCAGTTGCCCTTCTATTTGATCTCACCGACCTGCAAACTTCCGTATCTTACAACATGAACTTCATTGTTAATGGTACACCGAAGCTTTGCTCAATGATTGACCTTATCAGATATTACTGTGAACATCAAGAGGAAGTCCTCATTAAAGCTACGGAGTTTGATAAGGATAAGGCTGTAAAACGCGCTCATATCCTCGAAGGGTTGATAGCGGCAGTCGATAAAATTGATGAAGTCATCGCTCTTATTAAGCAGTCTGAATCTCGTGCCGAAGCAGCAGCTGGTCTTATTAAGCTTCTCTCTATCGACGATATCCAAGCGAAAGCAATTCTTGATATGAAGCTTGGAAACCTTACTCGTATCGACAAGCAAGAGTTAGTGAATGAGCTAAAGGAAAAGAGAGAGTTTATTGCAAAATGCGACGAGATTTTGAATGATAAGAGCGTGCGGGCCCGCGTGCTCATCGGGCGAGTAACCAAGCTTCGTGACGTCTATGGAGACGCTCGCCGCACGAAGCTCGAACAATACAAGGTCGAACCTAAAGCCAAGAAGGAAGTTCCTATTAAGGAGCCTGAGGACGTAGTGGTTTTGATCTCGAATAATGGCGCCGCTAAGCGGGTGGCCCGCAAGTCCTTCAGAGTTCAAAAGCGTAATACCGCAGGCGTAAAAACCAATGGTGATATCACTGCTTTCTCTGTCTCAACCAACACTATAGATTCTCTACTTATCTTTACAACAAAAGGTAAGATGTATAGGCTCCTGGTGGAGAAGATCCCCGAAGGTTCTAATACTTCAAATGGCACTTTCCTCTCTAACTTAATTGAATTTGACAAAGATGAGTCTCCCATTGCATATGCTACTGTAAATACAGATACAGCTAACAAATACTTATTCTTTGCTACGAAAAATGGAGTTATCAAGAAAGTTCCTTTGGAAGAATATCTTAATACCAAGCGTTCCGGGGTACTAGCAATCTCCTTTAAAGATGGTGATGAACTAGCGTCAGTAACCTTCATTAATCAAGAGGAAATGATGTTGGTTACAAAGGACGGTATGGTCATTCGATTCCCAACCGCGACAATGCCAATCTCTAGTAGAATTGCTCAAGGCGTTAAGGGTATTGGATTGAATGATGGAGACGAGGTATTGGTTGCCCTACCTATTACTAACCCCGAAAATTCTTTGGCTGTTGTTTCAACAACAGGAAAAGGTAAGAAGACCAAACTCTCTGAATTCACGAGTCAGAACCGTGGAGGTAAGGGTATTGCTTGCTACAAGGAAGAAGTAGCTGGCGCTGCACTTATCTCAGAAGAGGATAATATTCTAATAAGTGGTAATAAATCTTCTATAGTGATTGCGGCCGGCGATATCCCGCTACTAGGACGCACGACTGCTGGTAACATCTTGTTAAAAAACAATGATGCAGTAGTCTCCATTGCTAAGTTCTAAGGAGGGAGAGTAATCTCTCCCTCCACTTGACAGAAATTTCAATATATTATATTATACTTATAAAGTAAATATATTATAATATATATTATTATTATTATTAAATCTATATTATTGTGAGGAGTCTCTGTATATGGGTTTCGATATAGCTAAAGTAGAGAAACTTTATCCCGGCGCAGGTCCTTTCATGCAGGAAGCGATGCTCATATGGAAGCTTCCCGCAGGAAAAGAAAATAAAATGAGCGAAGTTTGCTCTAATGGCGAATATTTTGCCGAAGAGAAGATTGACGGTGCGTGGTATCAATTCACCAAAGGAACCGGAGGTCAAGAATATCTCTTCGGTCGCACTACCTCACGCGTAACAGGTCTTATGACAGAAAAGGGACAGAATGTTCCCCACATTCTTTCTGCTCTTAATTGTTTGCCTAACGGGACAGCTTTGATCGGTGAGGTATATTTCGATGGAGGCACAGCGAGAGATACTGTTACTATTACGGGATGTCTTCCGCAAGAAGCAGTTCGTCGTCAGAATAATCCAAAAGGAAAAGGTTTAATTAAATATTACGTTCATGATATTATATTCTATGATGGCGAAAATTTAATGGGAACTGGTGCTTTTGATAGATACGCTATCCTCCAAGCCATCTGGCAGAAGTATGAGTTATCTAAATTTCCTTTCCTACGTCTTGCTACTATTGTTGAAACAGGTATTGAAGAAGAGGTCTCTCGAATCCTCGCTGCGGGAGGAGAAGGCATGGTATTAAAGAAGAGAGATGCCGTCTATAGCCCAGGAAAGCGCCCTGCATGGAGTGCTATAAAGTTCAAGCAGATGGATTCAGAGGATCTCGTTTGTACTCGTACAATCGCACCTACAAAAGAATACACTGGTAAGGAACTTGATACATGGCAGTATTGGGGAAGAATGACATATATCTTCAATGAAACGACTAAAGAAGGGGTTCCTTGTGAAGTTATTTCCTGCTGTGGACCGACCGACGACAGTGATGAATGGTATCCAATAACTAAACCCTATGCTCTTAAATGGCCCTCTGCTATTGGTATCGGCGCATATGACGACAATGGCGAGCTAAAAGAAATTGGTACTATTTCGTCTGGTCTTACTGACGCTGATAAACAAGCAATGGCTGATAATCCAGATGCTTTTATTGGCAAAGTTATGCATTGTTACGGCATGTCAAGAGATCGAAAAGAGCAAACATTTAGACACTTCTCCTTTGGTGGTTGGAGAGATGACAAAGATGCTAAAGATTGCAAACTAAGCGAGATCTTTGGCAGCTAATAGTTGAAAAAACAAAAAAAATATTTTATTATATATTCACAATAGTAAAGGAGGTTGCCAATGACCCGTACTCAGATAAATAAGCTTGCAAATACCATAGTCTCTTATGAGCAAGCCTTAAAAGATCCTAATAACTCGTATGAAAAAAAGAAAGAGGCCGAGTCACAAATCAACCAAATTGCTATGATGCTTTCTAGGTTGCCAAACGGTCTACGAGTAATGCAACAAGTGGATGAAGTAGTACAATTAAAACTAGAGAGCATAAATATTTAGAAAGAAGGATAATTATTATGGCAGCAATGAAAGAGAATTCCCGCAAGGTACTTACCTATCTACAGGATCACAATGGCGAAGATCTTATCGCAGCAGACGTCGCCGAGGCTCTTGGGCTCGAGAAGCGTTCTGTCGACGGTATCTTTACTGCATTCCAGAAGAAGGAACTTGGCTATCGCCAGGAGACCGAACGCGAGAATGAAGATGGAACCCATTCTAAGGTTAAGCTCCTAAAGCTCACAGATGCCGGGCTTGCATTCAATCCCGACGCGGAAGAGAACAAGGACTAAGAAACAATAGCGAGAAGTTGATACTTTTAACTTCTCGCTAATTTTCTACCCATGTTTTACGGTTTAATTATCGAAGGCATCTGTCTACTTGCTCTTTTTATTCTGTACTTGCGGGCGCGAGGTCAAGCGCGGCATACAGTCTAGCGTAACGACGCCATAGAGCAAGAAAACTAGCAATTGGCTAATACAAATGACTAGCTACGTATTGAGTAGATGGCTCTTAATGAGTAGCGCAATGCTTCAGAGAAGCACTTAGAGTCATTAAAAACTTAGGTGTAGGCATAGGGCAACATTTTATAGAGCTACACTTTAACCACCCAATAGCTTGAAAAAGACGCCAAAGAGCGGGCTGAGCAGAGCTATTAGGCGGCGGCCGCAAGCCTAGCACAAAAGTATGGTTAGCAAGAAGCTGAATTAGAAACAACTTATTAGCAACACTCATAGTAGTTATTATCCCGTATTAAAGAAGAAGAAAATAAGCTAAAAGATTTAGAAGATAAATAGCTTGCTTATATTAAAGCAAAACAACGAGAAGAAGAAATTGCTGCTTAGCGAGATTATTATCGACTAGTTCTTGAAGATATAGATTGTGAAGAGATAAAGCTTCTTCGTAATTTATAGGTACAATTCTCAAGGAAAGAAGCCATCGATAAGCTTATATGGGAGAGTTACTACAAAGCAGCTTACGACCTCTTGATGACGCATTTGTTCTAGAGTTCTGATAAATTATGCGGCATCTATAAAATCACTAATCTTGAAAACGGTTAGGCGTATATTGGGCAGTCTGTTGATATAAAAGAGCGGTTTAGATAGCATATCAAATCTGCTCTAACAAGCGGCCCTACAACCAATAAGCTATATCAATAGATGAAGAAATACTAGCCCGAAAATTTCACTTTTGAAATACTGGAATCGGTTTCGCGAGATAAATTGAATGAACGAGAATAGTACTGGATAGACTTTTATAAAACAAAAGACTATGGAATGAATGGGACAAAAGGTGGGTCATGAATACTGATTGGTTAAAAACTAAATATACATGCAGCCTCTGTGGTCGACAAACAGACGTGACAGGAAGTGTCATCCCCACAGAGTATCAAGGCTATATACTATGTATAGCTTGCGGGCAGATGCTCTATACTTGCGGCACTTGCAAACATAATGCCTGCGGGGTCGACAATGCTCTTCATGGCGGCCAATGCCCAGTTAGTCCAGTCGTACAGGTTGTAACGCAAGACGGTTTCATGACAATGGAGCGGCCTGAAATCAATCCGCGATTAGTAGATATTTACTGCGAGGATTGCATATGCCGTGACGATAAACGATGCGTACATTTTACAGTACATTCATGTGATAAATATGAGATAATGGAGAAGAAATATAAATGAGTGAACGTATAATTGGAACAGCGAGTTATCGCTGTGTAAATAACGCTGTTGTCTATGACTTGGAAGAAAGTTTGATCGCTAGTGGGTATCCAATGAGGACGACAGCTCCGGACGGCACAATGACAGATAGGGATATAGCAAGAGGTAGTACGTTGTCTGCCGCAGCGAATGGTATTAACCACGCGCATGACCAGTTTCTTTCTGGTATCCGAGTGAACTTCGATCTTACTTTTAGTAATAAGGCTTGGATTGAAGCGGAACGTTATAGGTTCCTAACTTTTGTAAGTTCTCAGTCTACGATGCATCGCATTACCAAGTTTGATATTAAGAACCAGTGTAATAAGTACGTGCGGCCGGAGGTTATCTCGCTACTAGAGAACTTGGTTCACGAGTATCATATCATGACCAGTGAACGCGATGAAGCTCCTGGTCTTGAAAAAGCAGAATGGGACAAGAAGCTTGCTGAGAAATACCTCGAAATTCTCTATAATACCCCCTCTGGCTTTGAACTCACGGCTCGTATGTCTACCAATTATCGCTGTCTCAAGAATATCTATAACCAGCGTAAAGATCATCGCCTCCCCGAATGGAGAGAATTTTGCAGCTGGATAGAGACTTTGCCATATGCGCATGAATTAATTCTATGTGATAGCAAGACCTAATGCGCTTTATTGACTTATTATTCATTTTATTGTATAATAGATATATAGAATGAAAGAAAAGGATAAAAGGATAAAAAGTTATGAACAAAGCTTATGTATTGTTTGAAGGAATCGTAACTAACTATGGTATTTCCCGCGATGATGAAATGGTTAAAGAGCTCTATGAGCTTCTTAACGCGCAGTCTGACCCCAGTAAGCCAGAAGTAACTGAAGCTGGTCTCGCAATTCTTGAATATATGCAGAATTGCGAAACTTCCAATCTCAAAGCCAAGGATATCGCTGAAGGCATGGGAGTTGCTTCTCGTAAGGTGTCTGGTTCTATTCGTAAGCTCGTAACAGACCAGTTTGTGGAAAAGGTAGGGCAAAATCCCGTTATCTACTCTCTTACAAGCAAAGGAAAAGAATTTGATACCAAGACTTATAAAGAACAACTGCAAGACAAATAAGAACAATTAAAGGAGAATTAAGTAATGAAGAAGAATATGTATAACTCTTGCCACATTGAAGGCTATCTCTATGAGCACAACCTTGAGCTCAAGACTACCGGCGAGAAGTCTAAGAACCCTGGCACTGAATTTATCACTGGGTCGATTGGCATCGCTACCGATGATGATATGATGAATGTCGTGCAGGTACATTTTACCTATGTAACTGCCGTTACCTCTAAGGGTAAGCCTAATAACACCTTTAATACTCTTCAGGCGATTATTGACGAGAAGCTTCCAAGCGTCATGGGCTCCGGCAAGGAGAATGCCGCTCGTCTCCGCGTTGACTCTGCTATTGCTTTGAACGAGTGGTATGACAGTCGTACCGAGGGCAATCCTCTTATCTCCGTTAAGCGTAACGAGGGCGGTTTTGTCCATCAGATGACCATGGCAGAGCAGCTTAATGAAGATCCTCATGCTCGTGCCACCTTTGATTGCGATATCCTTCTCACAAAGGCAACTCGTGTTGAAGCTAACCCCGAGCGCAATATCCCCGAGAAGGTCGTTCTTAAGGGTTACATCTTCGATTTCCGTAAGAGCATTATGCCTGTTGAGTTCTCTGTGACCAAGCCTGGCGCTATGAATTACTTTGAGGGTCTTGACCTCTCTAGTAAGAATCCTCTCTTTACCCGTATCAAAGGCGAGCAGATCTCTCAGACCATTGAGCGCAAGATTGAGGAAGAGTCTGCGTTTGGTGACGTCAACGTTCGCACTGTAAAGAGTTCTCAGCGTGACTTTGTGGTTACCTGGGCCGCTAAGGAGCCTTATGAGTGGGATACTGAAGATACCCTTCTTGGTTCCGAAGTTGAGAAAGCTCTTGCTGATCGTGAGGTTTACCTTGCTGATGTGAAGAAGCGCCAGGATGAATATCTTGCCTCTAAGGGTAATGCTATTGCAGATGCCCCTGCTACCACTCCTAAAAAGGGAACTTATGACTTCTAAGGGGAAACCCTTAGAAGTCTATAGGAGGTAACATATGGCTATTGATCTTTTAGCAATAGAACCTCATAAGGTTAGTACTGATCTCTCGGGGTATATTACCTACCTCTATGGAGCTGCTAAGGTCGGTAAAACAACTCTTTGTAGTAAATTTCCTGGCACATTGATCCTGGCTTTTGAGCGTGGTTATAACGCCCTGCCTGGCGTTATGGTTCAAGACATTACTCGTTGGAGCGAATTCCGAGAAGTTATTCGTGAACTCAAGAAGCCAGAGGTTAAAGAGAAGTTTTCAACTATCGTAGTTGACACTGTTGATGTTGCTGGTTCTCTCTGCGATAAGTATATCTGTAATCAGCTTGGCATTGATACCCTTGGTGAGGGTGGATGGTCGGTGAACGGTTGGGCAGCATATAAGAAAGAGCTTGAAGACTGCTTCCGCACTATTACTCAGATGGGCTATGCCTTGGTGTGCATTAGCCATGACCAAGATAAGACATTCAAGCGCAAAGACGGCACCGAATATAACCAAGTTGTTCCTACTGCACAGAAGAGCTTGAACAATATCATTCGTGATATGGCTGACCTTTATCTTTACGCAGCAATAGACGAGAGCACCAAAGAGCGTAAACTCATTGTTCGTTCTCTTGATAATACTGTTGACTGCGGCAGCCGCTTTAAGTATATGGCTAACGAGATTCCTCTCGACTACAACGCTCTTGTAAAGGCGCTGAATGACGCCATTGATGAAGAAGCTAAGGAACACGACAATCAGTTTGTTACTAACGAGAAGATAAAGCCTCTTGAGGCTACTCCAAAGCAGGACTTCAACTCTATGAAGGATGAATTTGGCGAGCTAGTTGGCAAGGTCATGCAATCCAATCCAGCTAACGCCGCAAGCATCACGGCCATCGTTGACAAGTATCTCGGTAAAGGCAAGAAGGTTGGAGATTGCAATCCTGCTCAAAGTGAACAGCTCGAGCTGATACTAGTCGAGCTTCGCGACCTCGCAAACAATAACTAAATACTCTACAAAGGGAGGGCTTGCCAGCACGAGCCTTCCCTTGACTTTTTTTTTATTATACGTTATAATATAAAAGGAAGGAGTGAACAGCTTGGCAAAACAACCGAAAGTTAAATGTCCCATATGCGGGGAACAATTCTATAGGGAAGATACTCCTTTTATCAAAATAAAGACACGTTATTACCATACTTCTTGCTACGAAGCAGTAGAGGCTGCGAAGACAGAGGAAGAAAAAGAGCATGAGCGTTTGATTGAATATATCAAACAATTATTTAATGTAAATATATTAACTGTAAAGATAAATAAACAAATAAAAGACTATATAGAAAAAGGTTACTCTTACAAAGGAATTAGAAAAACTTTACAATATTGGTTTGAAATTAAGGGTAATTCTATTGAGAAAGCGAATGGTGGCATTGGAATAGTACCGTACACCTATGAGCAGGCGCTTACATATTGGAGAGGAATTTGGGAAGCTCAGCAGCGCAATCAACAGACAGGTGTAGCCGAGATTACTATCCCAGTTAGAGAAATCCGTATCGCTCCTCCAGAAAGGAAGCCCATGAAAATCACGCGCAAATTATTTACCTTTTTAGAAGAGGATGGTGAGGATTAGTGAATAGTTATAATGATCCTGCCGCAATCACTCAGGTTATAGGCTGTGTATTCAACAACCCCAGCTTATTGGATGAAACAGATAAATACACTATTTCTGATGATGACTTCCCCGAAGAGTTTCATAGAATTGTCTTTGGATCTATATATAATATTCATGCTACCCAAAGCGAAGTTACAATAGATGCCATAATTGATTATCTTGCCAATAGGCCAAAGTATGAAGCAGTATTCAATGTAAATAAAGGTATTGAATATCTTGCAGAAGCAAGTAGGTATGCTAAAGAAAATACCTTTAATTATTACTACGGTCGTATGAAGAAGTTTACTCTACTTCGTATGTATAATAAGTACGGTGTTGACGTTTCTTGGTTGTACTCTCCCTTGACTCTTGATACTCAACTTCGTCAGCAACAGGAAGATTGGTTAGATGCTACAAGCCTTGTAGATATAGCTAATAAAGTAGATAGCAAAATTGAAGAGATAAAGTCAAAATATGTTGACGATGAAATAGATGAAGGTATGCAGGCAGGCGAAGGTATTGATAATTTGCTTGAAGAACTGCAAAAACATCCCGAAGTTGGTATTCCTCTTTATGGTCCGCTTATAAACACTGTAACAAGAGGAGCAAGATTAAGAAAGTTTTACTTGCGGTCCGCGGCCACTGGCGTCGGTAAGACAAGGTCTATGGTCGCTGATGCCTGGAACTTTGCTGCTACAGAGATATATAGCGAGCAGTTCGGAATGTGGATTAAAAACGGGCCGTCACAGCCTACTCTCTTCATCGTAACAGAGCAGGATATGGGAGAGTTCCAGACCATGTCTCTTGCTTTTCTATCTGGAGTTGATGAAGGTCATATCCTTGATAATAGATATGAAGAAGGCGAATGGGATAGAATCCTTAAAGCCAAAGAAATTATCAAGAACAGTTGCTTGTGGGTTGAGCAGTTGCCAGATTTCTCTATTCAAGACGTCGAAGGAAAGATAAAGAAACATATAAGAGATCATGATGTAAAGTATGTATTCTTTGATTATCTGCACACTTCGATGAAAATTCTTGAAGAAGTTAGCCGACGTTCCGGTGGGGTTAAGTTGAGAGAAGATAATGTCCTGTTTATGCTTTCAACCCACTTGAAAGACTTGGCTAACCAATATGGAGTTTTTATTATGTCAGCAACACAATTGAATGCCGACTATCAAGATAGTGAAACGCCAGACCAAAACCTGCTGCGCGGAGCGAAGAGTATCGCAGATAGAATTGACGTTGGTATGATTCTATTGAGCGTGACAGATTCTGACTTGAAGAAGATAGAACCTATCATGGAGCTTCATCCAGAGTTCTCTTCTCCAATACTTAAAATTTCTGTTTATAAAAACAGAAGAGGCGCATATAGAGGATGCTATTTATTCTGTAGAGGTAATCTTGGAACTTGCAGAATAGAACCGATGTTTATGACCGATTGGCGACATCAGCTTATGTCGATTGAAGATATTAAAATATTTGTAGAAGATGACCTTCCTCCATGGGAAGATCAAAAATAAAAAGGAGATTTTTTATTATGAAGCACGCAGGAATTGAATATCAGATGACTAAGAAAATGTTTGATAGTCTTCTAAAAACGCGTTCAGAATCTGAAAAGAGTATGAACCCCTACGCCTTTGTTATGAAGGTTATTAATGAACAATTCGGTATCAAGGGGCAAGTAACCCACGTAACATTTTACGAATAATACCGCTAAGTAGCGGTCATTATTGTATTAAGAAAGGTAGATATAATGAGTCGCTACTTTGATAAAGATAAGCTAAAAGAAGCTCTTGAGCTTGGGCAGATCTACGATCTGCTTGAGCTCTGGGGCGGTGAGCCAGAAGAATTCGAAGGCGGACTAGTTTCTAGAACCATTTGCCACAACGTTCCAGGCGAGGGATCACGAAAACTGTATTATTATGAAAATACTCGCCTATTTCATTGCTTTACTGGTTGTATTGAACCTTCATTTGATATTTTTGAATTAGCTGCAAAAGTTGCAAAGATACAAAAAGGGGCAACTTGGGAACTTTATGACGCGATGTGCTTTATCGCTGACTACTTTGGCTTCGAAGGAGAAGAGCAAGAGGAAAAGAAGATAGAGCTTGCGGATTGGAAGGTTTTTAGTCGCCATAGGTATGGTGAAGTAAAGCTACCAAGTAAGGTAACTCTTCCAGAGTATAATCCAGTGATTCTTACTCGTTTTTCTTATCCTAGAATATCAAGCTGGGAAAAAGAAGGTATAGCGCCAGAAGTTGTGAAACGAAACGTAATAGGCTATTATGCAGGAGGCGAGCAGATCACTATTCCTCATTTTGACGAAGATGGTAGGCTTATAGGAATTAGAGGGAGATTTTTGTCAGAGGAAAGCGCTGATAGATACGGAAAATATCGTCCTCTATATGTCAATAAAACACTCTATAATCATCCACTAAGCATGAATTTATACAATCTCAACCACTCGCGTCCGCAGATAGCCAAGAGCGGAATAGCTTTAGTTTTTGAAAGTGAAAAGGCATGTCTACAATATCAGAGTTATTATGGCGGAGATAATGATATCTCCGTAGCTGTGTGCGGAAGCTCGGTTAGTAGCTACCAAATGCATCTTTTAAAGGAAAGTGGAGCGAGAGAAATAGTGTATTGCTTTGACCGTGACTTTGAAGAGATAGGCGATGACAAATTCAATAGATTAAAAACAAAGATAACTCACTTATATAATAAGTATAGCAATTCTTTAAAGATTTCTATTGTATTTGATAAGAATATGATTACTGGACTTCATTCTTCTCCTATTGATGAAGGCAAAGAAAAATTTGAGCAACTATTAAATGAAAGGATTATGTCACTATGAATCTTGTACCTGCAATTAAAGAGCTTGAATCAGAAATTAGAAAAATGCGTTATGAGTTCGAGCGGAAGGTTAAACCCTATGAAGAGTCTATTGCTCAACTTAGAAAGTTAAATGATGCTTGTGAATACTGTAATGGTGCGGGTAAAGTATTGCGTTCTAGAGCCTGCGCCGAAGATGATCCCCCAGATGCCAATGACCCTAGAGACTGGCTTGTATGTGATCATTGCCGTGGTACGGGAAAATGCAAGAAAAAGGAGAGCTGATATAATGTAGTTTAATAATAAGTAAAGGATTTGATTTAATTGGACTATACACTTATAAACCCCATAAACCCCAAAATATCCCCTATTGAATAGGTGCTTGTTAATCGAGGGTTTAAACTAGAAGATATCCCTCATTATCTTCATGTAACGAAAGAGGACAATTTATCTCCGCGACTTTTGAATAATATTGATAGAGCTGTCTCTCTTTTAGGTAAACATATAATGGATGATAATTCTCATATCCATATATAGGTAGATAGTGACTGCGATGGTTATACCAGTGCAGCTTGTTTGCTAGATTATATTTACCTAGCTTTTCCAACCGCTATATCAAAGTTCTCCTATTCCTTCCATGATGATAAAACTCACGGCATTGATACAAAAAACATACCAAGTGACACCACATTAGTAATAGCACCTGATGCTTCTAGTAATGAATATGATACTCATAAAGCTCTTTCAGAAAAAGGCATTGATGTATTGGTAATAGACCACCACCAAGCCGATAGGATCTCTGAGTACGCCTGTGTTGTGAATAATCAGCTATGTGACTACCCCAATAAGGCATTAAGTGGCGTAGGTGTGGTATATAAAGTTTGTCAGCGCTTCGACGAACTTATGAATACTGACTATGCAAACCAACTAGTAGATTTAGTCATGCTGGGGCTCACGGGAGATATGATGGACTTGCGATCTCTTGAGACTAAATATCTCGTAAATCAAGGTATCGCGCATCTTAGAAACCCGTTTATTAAGGGCATGGCGGAGAAGAATGAACATTCGCTCGGTTCGCAAATTACACCCATTGGTGTTGCTTTCTATATTGTACCATATGTTAATGCTGTAACAAGAGTAGGGACACAAGAAGAGAAGTAGCTGCTTTTTAAAAGTATGCTAAACTGGGAAGCTTTTAATATTGTACCCTCTACTAAGAAAGGCTGTAAAGGGCAGACAGAAACTATCGTAACACAAGCTGTTCGTACTTGCCAAAATATCAAGAACCGTCAAACAAAAGTACAGGAAGCCGCGGTAGAAGATCTTGAAGAGCTGATTGCGGCCGCCGGGTTACTGGAGCATAAAGTCTTAATCTTCCAGCTCGATGACTCATTCTCTATTACGCCAGAACTTCGAGGTCTGATAGCGAATAAGTTCATGGCTAAATATTGTAGACCAGTACTTATGTTGTCACTCACAGAATACGAAGGTAAGCCCGCTTTAATGGGGTCTGCACGAGGTTATGAGAAATCAAAACTCTTGGATTTCCGCAAATTCTGTAGGGAATCTGGTCTGGTGTTCTTGGCTGAGGGTTAGCTTTAGTGTGGCCCTAAAACTTTTTTCCGTCTTATCAACGGGGTCGCTAATTAAATGGCCAATTCTGGACATTCTTGATTAGTTGGCTAACGAGAAAACCTAAATATAATAGAGGATATTATACATGGTAATCTCGTGGGAAGAATTATTCTTTATATGACGTCCTCTTAATTTAGAATTAAGGAGACATAAAGTATGTTAAAAAGCATCTATAAAATTACCAATACCCTAAATAACAAATGCTACATCGGTCAAACAGATGACGTAAAACGTAGATTTACTGAGCATAAAGCTCTAGGGTATGGTCGAGAAAATTCCATTTTATATCGCGCTATCAAAAAATACGGTCTTGAGAATTTTACATTTGAAGTAATTGAAGAGAATATTGAAAATTATAACGAAAGAGAAAAATATTGGATTGCATATTATGATTCATATTAGAGTGGCTACAATATGACACCAGGTGGAGAAGAGCCTCCAGTGAAATATGGAGAAAATCATCCTCTTGCAACGCACTCAAAAGCCGAATCCGAGGAAGTAAAAAATCTGTTACTGGCAACTCAAATGACCGTAAAAGAAATCGCTCAAAAGATGGCATATAACGTTTCTTCTATCATAAGAATTAATAATGGAGCACTTTGGCATGATGATACACTCGATTATCCGCTTAGAAAAGAATTAAGTAAAAAATTCAACGAAGACCGTGCATTAAGAATAATTGATGACTTGCTAAATACAAGTATGACCCAGAGAGAAATTGCCGTTAAATACGGAGTAGGACGCTCTACAGTAACAGCCATAAACAATGGTTAGAATAATAGGCAAGATGATTTAGAGTATCCAATTCGAGATAAAGATAGAGATAAATAGTCAAAACATATTTTTATGATAGATAAAGACACTGACGAAATTCTTAAAGATTTTGTTAATGCCAAAGAAGCGGCTCGCTATCTTGGCGATGCCGGTATGGCAACTGCATTACAAACATGCGCAAGGGGGAATTCAAGAACTTCCCATGGATATAAATGGAGATATAAAGAATGATTAACCTGTATCGACTATCTCGGGTGAGACCGAGAGTACTGGCACTATTGATACGTGCTGGGAAAAGGAGTTCCCTTCGGGGTAAGAAATAGTCAGCGCTGCTGGAAACAGTAGAATAATCGCACCCTAATGCTTTCGGTTTTGGAATCTACCTGGAAAACATAGAGAAGTTCATCGCTTACTCTGATGAAAAACTCAAAGATATAGAGTTCTCTCCTAGCTACAGAGTAGACTTTATTTTTCAAGGTTCTCAAGTTGACCCGCAGACCGTTCTTGAAGTTGGCACTATGAAAACTCTATGGGGACAGAATATCGACGAGGCATATGTCGCAGTTGAAAGGCTAAATGTTACTAAAGAAATGGTAACTCTTATGTCCCGTGATAAAAGCCCAACACTTAAAATTTCTCTACCTAATGGAGTAGCTTGTATCAAATTCAAGTCAAGCGAAGAAGAGTATGAATCTTTGCTGACTGAAACAGGTTGCGTAACACTTACAATTATTGGTAAGTGTGAAGTAAATAGATACTTTAACTCTGTCACACCACAGATTATTATTGAAGACTACGAAATTGTTGATCGAATGGATTATTACTTCTGAACGCAACCTCCCATAAAAAGGAGGAAACAAAATGAATAAACGTATTATTTCTATGTTATTGTGTTTGATTTTAATTGTTAGCGGTTGCGGATATCATCCGCAGCTAGCAAGCGCCTACCATGTAGAATATGAACAACATCTATATGGTTATAGAGATATGCCAGCTATAAAGAAGATGATTGCTGAGCTTGAAACTCGTATGGAGCTTGCGCACAATATGGCCGAAACTGCTCGTGCTTTGGGGTATGAGGATAGCCACCTGGTTATTCTAACCGCCAAACAAGAGTACGATGAAGCAGAAAAGCTCAAAGTACAATATGAAAATATTTACAATGACTTAGAAGAACATTGGCATAGCAAAGAAGCTGAATACCCAGAGGCGGCATATGTTTGGAAAACCTTGATGGATGAAGGATACAACGATGAAGTTATTGCGGGTATAATTGGCAATATGATGGTTGAGTGCGGCGGCCACACCCTGGCGCTCCAACCCACGGTTGCTACAGATTCTTATTATGGTATATGCCAATGGAGTCGCGGATATCCTGATGTTTGGGAAACATCATTAGAGGAACAAGTCCAATTCTTGTTATCAACAATCAAATATGAATTAAATACATATGGTTATATGTATAAGAAAGGTGCTAACTATGAGACTTTCTTACTTATGACTGATGTACGGCAAGCAGCATTAATGTTTGCTAAATCATATGAACGATGTGGAACTTCAACGCATAAGCTACGCCAAAAGTTAGCTGTTGAAGCATATAATTACTTTGTTACTTGAGAATAGGGTCGGTGCAATTCCGACCCAATTTTCTCTTTTATGGAGGAAAACATCATGGATGGAATAATATGGTACTGGAAAAACTATAATCAAGCTAAAGATATTCTAAAGAGCATGCTTGATAAATATGAGAAGCAGGGAATTGGCCTGTCTACAAAATATACTCACCCTATTCAAGAAATGCAAAGAAAAATGTGTGTAGTACTAGATAATGGAGACAGATGGCAAGTTATTCAAGTAAATCCACAAGCTCGCGGAATAAAATGTAATATTTCTTACATATCTTATTCAATTTCAGAAGAGCTAGTAAATAATATTATAAAACCTTGCACAATAGATTATTATTATCCATATAGAGGTTTTAATTACTGGGTGGAAGAGTAAAGTCCGATCGCCACTCCGAGCGCGAGTGTAAACACCGTTCGCCAGATTAAAAAGTGGTTTAACTAATTTTTAGAGCAAATGAACAAGAGGTGAAGAAATTATAAATGGAGTTGACTAAACGACAAGAACAAGGGCTCGCTACGGCGCTATATAAGTACCGTCATGGCGACCCATTCACGGTTATAAGTGGCTACGCAGGTACAGGTAAGTCTACACTTATCATGTTTATAATCGCGGCGCTCGACCTTAGCCAGCAAAACGTGGCATATGTCGCTTATACCGGCAAAGCCGCTCAAGTGTTAAGATCTAAAGGGTGCCCTAACGCGGTTACAGCCCATCGTTTACTATATAAATCAGTCCGACAAAGCGATGGAACTTTTAAACATTATCCGAAGATGGAGCTTGATGGAAACTATAAGTTGATAGTAGTAGATGAAGTATCTATGCTTCCAAAAAAAATGTGGGACTTGTTACTATCCCATCATATACACGTAATAGCTTGCGGCGACCCCGCGCAGCTACCCCCCATCGATAAGGATGCAGATAACCACGTTCTAGACCATCCAGACGTCTTCCTTGACGAGATTATGCGCCAGGCCGCAGATAATGACATTATTAGACTATCTATGGATGTGAGAGAGGGTCGCGCTATCTCTACATTCAAGGGGAAAGACGCCAATATTGTTCGTTCCGCAGATTTCAATGATGGAATGATGGAATGGGCAGACCAAATTATCTGTGGTAAAAACAATACAAGAAACGAGTTAAATCGCCACTATAGAGAGTTGCTGTGGGGCGAGGATGTAACTTCTATTCCTCTTGTTGGAGACAAATTGATATGTTTGAAGAATGATTGGGATCAAGTTACCGAGGTGGGAGATGCCTTAGTAAATGGAACAACAGGTCGATTAAAGAAGATAGATATCATAGGTAGCGATGATTTTTTGGGAAAGAAATGTTTTATCGACTTTGACCCAGAAGTAGACGATACTGACCAGCTTGATACAGTATTCCATAATCTCTTGATTGATTGGAAGTTAATAACTACTAATATACCCACTATTACTAAAGAGAACTGGAGAACACTTCCTTGGTTTGTAAAGAAACTTCCGCTCGAACAGTTTGACTATGGGTATGCCATTACTGCTTGGAAAGCGCAAGGCTCCGAATTTGGAAAAGTAACATTCCTCGCTGAAAACGTTGGGCATATGGACAGAGATACATACAAGAGGTATTTATACACCGGAATCACACGTGCGAGTGAAAAGCTCACGCTAGTATTGCCATAAGGAGAAAATAATATGACTAATAAAGAAGAAGGCTGGATTTTTGTAGCCTATGAAATGTATTATAAAGGACTAACAAAAGAAGAGCTAGATAGTATGACTCCTTTTGAAATGGTTGTGGAGATGGATGACTTTGATAAATGGATTGCTAAAGGAATGCCAGAGCTGTAAGTGCGGGCGCCGGTCGGCGCTGCCCTGAAGATCCGTAAGGCGGCGGCCGCACTTAGCATCACAGGTCGACAAAATATAAAATCTATTGTATAATATAAATATAAACTAAAAGAGTGTTTCCTCGGTATCCGCTGTATTACCTTGTGAAATCACGGAAAGGATCGCAATATGTATTTTGATAACCACTCGCATACTTGTTTCTCGAACGTGCGTTTGCTCGACAGCATCAACAATTATGATTCTCTAATTAACAAGGCTTTAGAATATGGTCTTAGTGGCATTGCCATTACCGACCATGAAATTCTCTCTAGCCATATGAAAGTAAATAAGCTTGCAAAGAAGCTCCATGAGACTAATCCCGATTTTAAGGTCGTCTTGGGGAATGAGATCTATCTTACTGATACACGTGATATGGGTCAGAAATACTATCACTTCATTCTCCTTGCCAAGGATCTCGTCGGCTATCGTGCGCTCAAGGAGCTTTCTTCTATAGCATGGATGAATAGTTACTATGATCGTCGTCTGGAACGAGTTCCTACACTTAAGAGCGAACTTGCAGAAGTGATGAAGAAATATAAGGGACATATAGTAGGGACTACTGCCTGTATTGGCGGAGAACTGGGTAGTTCAATCCTTGCTCTTACAGCTTGCGAAGAAGTTGATGATAATGTAAATGCTCAACGCTATCACAATCAGATTGTTAGCTTTCTTGAATTCTGCATTGACACCTTCGGTAAGCAAGACTTCTATCTCGAAGTAGCGCCGGCCGCAAGCCCAGAGCAAATTACTGTCAACCAACGCATTCTTTCTATTGCTAAAGCATTTGACCTCAGTCTCTGTATTGGTAACGATGCTCACTATCTTACTAAAGAGGATCGCTATATCCATAAAGCCTACCTTAATTCCAAAGGTGGCGAGCGAGAAGTTGATGACTTCTATGAATATTGCTATCTTAAAACCGAAGAAGAAGTTAAAGACCTTCTTCGTGAAAGTTTTGATGCAACTACAGTAAACTCCATTATTGATTCTTCTAATGAACTAGCTAGTAAATTTGAGTTTTATAGTCTAGAACACAATCAAAGCGTTCCAGAAGTAGAAGTTAAAGATTATCCTAAGTCTGCTTGGTGGGGAGTAAACAATCCTCTCGCTGACGATTTTAATCCCGGCGGTCGTTATGAAGAACTAGGTAGATTATTCACTTCTGACAATATCCAAGAGCGTTATTGGGTAAATGAATGCTGGAACGCCCTTAATGAAAAGATCGGTTATTGGGGCGAGCATGAAGATTATGTAGCAAGATTAAATGAAGAAGCGAGAGTAAAGAGAGTAGTTGGCGAGAAACTCAATACCTGTATGTTCGCCTATCCTAATACTCTAAAGCACTATATCGACCTCTTCTGGGAGTGCGGTTCTACTGTTGGAGCAGGTCGTGGTTCTTCGTGCGCAGCGCTCAACCACTATCTCCTTGGTATTACCCAACTCGATCCTATCAAATGGGAGCTTCCTTTCTGGCGTTATATGAATGATGACCGTGTTGAGCTAGGCGATATTGACCTTGACCTTGCACCTTCTAAAATTCAAACAATTTTTTCTGCGATTAGAGAAGAAAGGGGAGAGCTTGGTCTTGTCCAGGTCTCGACATTTGGTACCGAAGGAACTAAGTCTGCAATCCTTACAGCTTGCAGAGGATATAGATCGGAAAGTTTTCCAGAAGGCATTGATACTGATGAAGCCCAGTATCTTAGCTCACTTATACCGTCAGAACGCGGCTTCCTATGGCCTATCGAAGATGTGGTTAATGGAAATGCAGAGAAAGGCAGAAAGCCAGTCCAACCTTTCATCGCCGCAGTTAACCAGTATCCAGGACTCTTGGAGATCATTACTCGTATCCAAGGGTTGGTTAACAAAAGATCCAGCCATGCTTCCGGCGTCATCTTATTTAATGAAGACACTATCTTTGACTCTGCGGCGGTTATGCGAACCCCAAAAGGAGCATTGATTACCCAGTGGGATCTGCATGACCAAGAGGCAGCAGGAAGTGTCAAATATGACTTTCTTTTAACAAGCGTACAAGATATTATTATCAAGACTATCGAACTCTTGCAAGAAGATGGCGTAATTGAAAAAGATATGTCGCTTCGAGAGATTTATAATAAATATCTGCATCCTGCTGTTCTTCCGCAAGACGATGAAAAGATGTGGGACGCATTAGCAAACGGCGATGTACTGGGTTGCTTCCAATTTGATAGTGCTGTTGGCAGTCGAGCCGCAAAGATGATTAAACCTAAGAATCCAAGAGAAATGGCAGATGCCAATGGATTAATGAGACTAATGACTTCTGAAAAAGGGCAAGAAACTCCTATGGAGAAGTATGTCCGATTTAAGAATAATATATCTCTTTGGTATAAAGAAATGGACGCTTATGGATTAACAAAAGAAGAGCAAGAAGCGTTTAAGCCGCATTTTCTTTCTTCTTACGGTGTTCCGCCATCTCAAGAGCAGATGATGACGATGCTACAAGATAAAAAGCTTTGTGGTTTCAGCTTGAAAGAAGCCAACGACGCACGAAAGATTGTTGGTAAGAAGCAGATGAATCGTATTCCTGAGCTGAAACAAAAGGTGATGGATAGCGCAACGTCTGCGGCGGTTGGTAGATATATCTGGAATTGTGGCATCGGCCCGCAAATGGGATATTCATTTAGTATCATTCACGCGCTTGCTTATTCATTTATCGGAATGCAAACCCTTTATCTAGCTACCCATTTCAACCCTATCTATTGGAACACTGCATACTTAATCGTCAATTCTGGTTCTATTGATGAAGATGCGGCAGAGCAGACTGACTATACTAAAGTCGCCAGAGCATTGGGAGAAATTATGAACGCGGGAATTAAAATCTCATTGGCGGATATCAATAAATCAGTCTTTGGCTTCTCTCCCGATGCAGATAATAACCAAATTCTATTTGGATTAAAAGGGCTTGTTAACGTTAATAACGATCTCGTTAAAACAATTATCGACAATCGCCCCTACACCTCTATGTATGACTTCATGGCTCGCGTTAATCCTAACAAGCAAGCGATGATTGCCTTGATTAAAGGTGGTGCTTTTGACCAGTTCTACCCTACGCGCTATCAGGCTATGGTAGAATATATTTGGACGACCTGCGATAAGAAAAAGCGATTGACTTTGCAAAATATGCCAGGTCTAATTCGCGCAGGACTTTTGCCAAACAATACAGAAAAGCAAAAACTTGCAAGACGCTTCTATGAGTTTAATAGATACCTTAAGGCGGAATGCAAGACGGACGGTGGATATTGGGCAGATGAAAGAGCTATTGATTTCTTAAATGAATTAGATTATGGTGGTTTAATTCAAAATAAATTTGGTCGTCCCTTTATTGATGCAAAAAACTGGGATAAGGAGTATCAAGGGTGGATGGATGTATTCCGCGATTGGATTAAAGCAGATCCACAAGGAATACTTGATAAATTGAATACCAAGATTTTTATGGCAGACTGGGAGAAGTATGGTAAAGGCAGCTTGTCCTCTTGGGAAATGGAAGCGTTATGCTTCTACTACCATGACCATGAGCTGAAGAATGTCAACAAAAGTAAGTACGGAATTGTAGATTATAGCAGCTTGCCAGAAGAGCCAGAAGTTGAAAAATTCTTCAAACGTGGCAACGCGCAAATTCCCATTTATAAGCTGCATGTTATCTGCGGCACGTGCTTAGCGAAAGACAAAACCAAGCACGTAGTATATTTACTCACCCCAAATGGAGTCGCAACAGTTAAGTTCCGTGGAGAACATTTTGCGGCGTTCGATAAGCAGGTATCTCAAAGAAACCCCGATGGTACGAAAACTATCATTGAGCGTAGTTGGTTTAACCGAGGCAATATGCTAATGGTCCAAGGCATCAGACGCGGCGATGAATTCGTAGCGAAGAAGTACAGTACGAGTAATCTCCATCAATTGTATCATATTGATGGTATTAAAGAGAATGGTGACCTTGTTTTGAGAAGTGAAAGATATGACGGTGAGCAAGAGGAGGAAGACTCTTGAGAATAGCTGAGCTCGTTAAACAATATAATTATAAGCCGTTGCCTGCGGAGTTATCCGCAGCGCAACGCGCTCAATATCTTAAAGAACTTCCTTCCAATTTACAGGTTGATGGTGATCAAAACTGTGAATTATATTCAAGAGGTCTAAAGATTAGTAATGGTTATCGTCGTATCGTGATAGGTGATTATGGAGCCTATATTGAAATTGCGCCTTCGCAAATGGAGATAGAAAATCTTGAAGTAACACCTGGAATGGAATATAGATTAAATAAAAATTATATCTCTGTTAAATATATTTGGTTATGTCCAAAAGGTCAACCAGATGTCAAGATTTATTTCCAACAGCACCCTGTCTCTTATGCCGACTACCAGCCGATGATGTTTTACATATCGCCCTTTGAAGTAGCAATAAAACAAAAGGAGAAAGAAGAATGATTAAAGAAGAACAAGTGCCAATTCAGTGGCGGAAAGAAAGCGTTCTTTATTGTGATAACTGCGGTGAAGTTATGAGACTTGACCACGAACGTACTTCTCTTTATGATACAAGCTGGTACTATGAGTGCCCTAAATGTGATTTGCGTTTGATATCACCCAGAAGATTGGACGGTGTATTAAGTGTATAATATTATAGCAATAGCAGGAAAAGCAGGTAGCGGCAAAGATACTATTATGCAAAGGGTACTTGCGGCCGCCCCCGATCGGTTCCACGAGATTGTAAGTGCGACGACCCGCCCTCCTCGTGAGGGCGAGGTCGATGGTAAGAACTATCACTTCATGGATTATGAAGATTTCAGAAAGATGGCCGACGAAGGTGACATGCTTGAGTTCACTTCATTTAATGGTTGGTATTATGGTACTCCAATTTCCTCTCTCGCCCCTCACAAAATCAATATCGGCGTTTTCAATCCCGCCGGTCTGCGCTCATTGTTACGATCGCCGCAAGTTTGTCTATTTATTATCTATGTTGATACTCTTGATAAGATACGATTAATAAGACAATTAAATCGAGAGGAAAAACCAAATGTACATGAAATCATCCGCCGTTTCTCCACCGATGAAAAAGATTTTCAAGATTTTATATCTGATTTCAAGCCCTATATTGTGTTGAATAACAATACCTCTGATCTTGATTTTGCGGTACGAAGCATTACCACCATGATGGCAGATGAAACCTTTGGGCAAAATTGATTACAAGATAATGGATAGATTTTAAATATAGTATATACAAAATACAATATCTTGTATAGGAGGGTAAAAATGCTTTAGGTAACAAAGCGAAATGGTATTAAAGTACCTTTTGATAAACAACGTATTATCGCTGCTGTAAACTCTGCCTTTCTAAGTGTTGATGGCAAGCTCTACGAAACAGATACTGCAAGCGATATAGCTGATGATGTTTATGCTTGGGCGGCATATGATAATGCTGGCAAAGAAATTTCCGTAGAAGATATCCAGAATAAGATAGAAGAACTGCTAATGCGTTCAGAGCGCCATGATGTAGCTCGTGAATATATACGTTATCGCTATAAACGAGAGATAGCTCGTAAGGGCAGTGACGATTTCGTTAAAGGATATAGCGAGAAAATTAGTGCTTTAAACCCCGATATGCAGAATGCAAATGTGGACGAGTTCTCCTTTGGTGGTCGTGTAGGCGCAGGCTCTGATTATATGATGAAGCAATACGCACTTGATTACTGTGTATCCAAAGCTTCCCGCAACAATCATCTTAATAATGAAATTTACATTCACGACTTATCGGCATATGCTGTTGGTATGCACAACTGCTTATCTATTCCTTTTGATAAGTTACTTGCGGAAGGTTTTAATACAAGACAGACTGATGTACGTCCTGCTGGTAGTGTAAATACAGCTATGCAGCTTGTAGCTGTGCTTTTCCAGTTGCAAAGTCTCCAACAATTTGGTGGAGTATCCGCTACTCACCTTGACTGGACAATGGTGCCATATGTGAGAAAGAGCTTCTGGAAGCATTATAAAGATGGCGTAGATTTTGTGATTGACTCTGACTCAGAGCTTACTGATCCAGAAAACTTCCGCGAAAAAACGTATAAGTTTGTCGAGCTTTGTAAAGAGCAAAATGTAGGTATCGATGATAAAGTACTCTTACTTGATGGGGAAAGTCCTATTTATAAATATGCTCTTCGTCAAACCGAGAAAGAAGTTCATCAAGCCGTGGAAGGTCTCTACCATAACCTCAATACGTTGCAGTCACGAAGTGGGAATCAACTCCCCTTCACATCTATCAATTATGGTACTTGTACTCTCCCCGAAGGACGCATGATTATTAAAGCGCTACTTGATGTTTCTATCGAAGGACTCGGTAAGTTACATAAAACCTCTATCTTCCCCTGCGGCATCTTTCAATGTATGAAAGGAGTTAACCGTGAGCCAGGAGATCCTAATTATGACCTGTTCCGTCTTGCCTTGCAAAGTACATCTACAAGGCTCTATCCAAATTACGCGAACGTTGACTGGTCCGGAAATGCCGGATACGACAGAAACGACCCAAAGACCTATTTCAGTACAATGGGCTGCAGGACAGCAAATGGCGCTGATATCAATGCCGACCCAGGAGTAAATCCGCAGACCAAGGATGGGCGCGGCAATATCTGTCCTGTCACCATTATTCTTCCCACTTTAGCGATGGAAGCTAAACAAGAGATTCTTGCTTGTGGAGATATTGGACATGAAGAAGTTGATATTATTGATGGGTTTATGGGTCTTCTCGATCAAAAGATCCATGAAGCTAAAGATATGTTAATCGAACGCTTCGAGTATATCTGCGCGCAACCTTCTTCTGGCGCCAAGTTCATGTATGAAAATGGCAGTATGATGGGGTATGATGGTAAAGATACACGTTCAGCTCTTCGTCATGGGACTCTCGCCCTTGGCCAGTTAGGCTTAGCTGAATGCCTCCAAATTCTCATTGGGTGCGACCAAACAACAGACAAAGGGATGAAGTTAGCTAAAAAGATAGAGCAACTATTTAAAGATAGATGCAAAGAGTTTAAAGAGCAATATCATCTAAACTTTGGTGTATATTACACTCCGGCGGAAAACCTCTGCTACACGGCGCTTAAAGCGTTCCGCAAGAAGTATGGCATAATTCCTAATGTCAGTGATAAAGATTTCTTTACTAATTCTATACATGTACCAGTATGGAAGAAAGTATCTCCTTTCGAGAAGATTGATATTGAGAGCCAACTAACAGGATACTCAAGTGCTGGCTGCATTACTTATGTAGAGTTAGAAGCTGCCGTTAAGAATAATATAGATGCTCTTGAAACTATAGTCAATTACGCTATGGATCATGACATTCCATATTTCGCCGTAAACGTACCTAATGACACTTGTCTCGACTGTGGCTATACCGATGAGCTTAATGGTACCTGCCCTATGTGTGGTAGTCATAATATTCAAGAGCTTAGACGTGTAACGGGATATTTAACTGGCAACTACAAGACTGCCTTTAATCTCGGTAAACAAGATGAAGTCGAGCATCGAGTCAAACATACTGGACAAATGGAGGAATAAGCCATGAAAGTTATAAAACATGGTAATAGATTATATTACCGCGAAACAGAACATGTTTGTGAAGTCTGCGGATGTAAGTATGCTTTTAATCTTGCAGACATCTCATATAAGATAGATTACAATAGCGAAGAGGACAAGTTTATCCCCTGTAACTATATTGTATGTCCAGAGTGCAAAGGTATTTATATTTTAAATCAAGAGACAGAAAGTGAGGAGCCTGCGGGCGGGAGCTCTGAAGCGCCTACAGGCGACCCTTCGACAGACCCTACTGATCCTAGTGGAGGCGACTAACCATGCGCTATGCAGGAATCATATATAACGATATAACTGCGGCGCCAGGTATATGTCTCTCCTTCTTTGTGCAAGGATGCGATCGTCATTGCCCAGGGTGTCACAATCCAGAGACATGGGACTTCGATGGAGGTTTGGAGTTCACCGAAAAAACGATGAACTCCATCCTCGAAGGACTAGTCGCCAACGGAGTACATAGAGATCTTGCAATCATGGGCGGAGAGCCTATGGCAGAAGAGAATATGTTCTTGGTGCAGATGATAATTAACGAGGTCAAGAAGGTATTACCGCAGACGAAAATCTTTCTTTGGTCTGGTTACACGTACGAAGAACTGGATAAAAGAACGGATGGCCGCACAGCCGCTATTCTTGCATCTATTGATTGTATTGTTGATGGACCGTATATCGAGGCTGAGCGCGATATTACGCTACCCATGAGGGGCAGCCGCAACCAACGCATCATTCCATTAAAGGAGGGCAAACCTTGTGAAGCAATATAATTGCCCTGACTGCATGGTAGCAGAAGATTCGTGTGATGGCTGCCAACGAGCAGCGACCGCAAACAAGCCATCTAATTACAATGATTTGTTAGAGCGATTAAGTGAACCCATCCCGCATCTTAGATGGGACTGGGACTCTACTGCTGAAATCCCCTCTTGTTGTCGCAATTGCAGTAACCATCCTTCTAATGGAGGTTCCGGTATTTGTCATTGTACTTTACCTTATGCAACAGAGAATCCAATTAAGTACGATTATCAAGGATATGAAATAACAACTTGCACTTCTGAAAATTATATTGTAAAATAATACTATAAAGGAGTGATCACAGTGACATTATATGAAATGAACCAAGCCGGCTATGCTAGCCTTCCAAAGATGGCTAAAAGCGCAATTTCAGCTGCTGAAGACAAAGTGGCGGACTGGATTCAAGCCAGTTTAAGCGAACATGGCGGCGAAAATATATATTTTATGCTTTTAAATAACGATCTTCACTACTATACGCTCTTTAATTGGAGAGCATTATCCCCTAAAGAGGGCGGTGGAGATAGCGAAGACGTTGTGAGAGAAATTTTCTCTATCGTTAAGAGTCTTGGCACCCTTAAAGCTATAGAGAAAAATAACAATGACGCTTGGGAATTTTGGATTACCAAACCCAATGCTACGACTGACGCCTACTATCTATTCGATTATACGAAAGGAGTGATAGAGGTATGATAGAAGATTGCTTAATAATTGACTACGACCCATTTAGCTGTGAATCTCGCGTTATTGTTGTTGAGAACGGTCAGCGGGGAATGATGGGCGTAAGTTCGGATGTGAATAATCTTGCGAAAGAGCTTCCCACCTATTGTCAGAAATATAACCAATGTAAAGTAAAGTTCCACGCTCCAGTTGGTATTTTCTATGAATTGAAACGTCAATTGGAAGAGAATGAACAGACTCTCTATGGGGAGAATAGAATAGAATTGGAGATTTGTTAATATGAGTTATCTACTTAAAGTGCAAAATACTTACCGCGTTGAAACAGAGCAGGAGGCATTAACTCTTCGTGAGACACTCCGCAATAAAAGTAATGGCGAGCTTATTGCTTTCTCTTACACAGTCAAAGAAGTGAAGCAGAAGGGTGAGGTCATTGGAACCTATGTGGTATGCAAGGCGACTATAGAGTTTAATAAAGAGAAAGAGCCTGAGCGTACGGTTCAAGTAACCTATGAGGATATTTAACATGGAAGGTATTAGATTTGATAAAGTCTCCCGTTTTAAAGATGTAGATCTGCCTCTCCCAACAAGAGGTACAGAGTTTTCAGCAGGATATGATTTTATTGTGGCTGAGGACGTAGTCCTCAAACCTTACGAACATGTCTCTACAATACTCCGGAACGGAGTAGCCCTTAATGATTACTGGGGATATACAAAACCAGTGACGCTACAAGAAATGGCTCAGGCCACGAAAGATCTTAAGGCCAAAGTACAGCTTGTATCCACTGGCATGAAGGCGTATATGCCGCAAGGCACTTACCTTGAACTTACCATGAGGAGTTCTACTCCCCTTAAGCACTGGCTCATTCTAGCAAACTCGAAGGGAATTATAGATGCCGACTATGTTGATAATCCCGATAATGAAGGCGAAATCTTTATGCAGATTATCAACCTTGCACCTTTTGCTATCCAGCTCAAGCGTGGCGATAAGATCGGCCAGGGTATCTTCCATAGATTTGAGATTACTGAAGACGACGCAGCAAAAGGTAAGAGAGAGGGAGGACTTGGTAGCACAGGTTCTACTATCTCCTAGGGTATGACTCAATTTATCAGACGAGAGATGGAAGAACGTGCGGCCGCAGGCTCTATGGTGTCTAGCGAGCAAGGTTAAGGTGGTTATAATGAAAGTTCTATGTCTTGACCAAGCTACCAAAGTGAGCGGCTGGTCAGTATGGGATGGTTAGAAATTGGTAGCATAGGGAAAGTTCTCCTTTGAAGAGGACGGTAATCTAGTCTCTCGTCTGCACTAGATCAAGCTTAATGTCCTATAGCTTATCAAAGATTATAATATATAGAAGCTATATCTTGAAGATATTTAGTATCAACAACAAGCTGGAGTTACGACGTACAAGATTTTAGCCGAACTAATAGGGGTCTTACAAGAGTTAGCTTTTGAAAATTAGATACCGTCTGAATTAGTACATTCGTAGTCTTGGAAATCATCCTGCGGAATTAAAGGGCGTGCTAGAGCAGAATAGAAGTAGAGCGCATAGTAGCACGTTAAATAGGTCTATGGTCTATCTGTATCGTAGGATGAAGCCGATGCCATTTGCATAGGCGAGCATGTTACAAGGCAAGACGCATGTGCTTGGTGACCTCTTTGGGCAAAATAAAAAAAAATATCGCCCTCTTTTCTCATAATATGTAGAGACTATTATAAGAAAAGAGGGCGATATTTCAATGGATATTGTTGATTTTATTTTGAAGTATTGGCTTGAGTTTCTACTAACTGCAATAGGTGCGGCGATAATAGCAAACTTTAAAAAGATTAAAGAAAAAATTAAAGAATACAGAGAAATGAAAGAGACAGAAAGAAAAGAAAAATTTAAATAGAATTTATTAGAAACTATTAAGCCAATAGTGGCAGAATGTGTTGCCAAATCAGATGCTACCGATGAAACTATCCAAGCGACACTAAAGCAGTTACAAGAGCAGCTTGGGAATCTCGAAGAGCGTGTTATTTTAATTACTTCTGGAGTTTTAGCCATGTAGGCGCAGGTGTTCAAAGGCGAATGTACCGCATTATTAAATCAAAAAACGCCTATTACATCCGACCAATACAACAAGTGCATGAACGACCATGGTTTATATAATAGGCTTGGCGGCAACCACGATGGAGATTAGCTGTTTGAGCTAGTAACGGAAAAATATAAACATTAGCTATGAAAATAAAGGGGCTGTTTGAACAGCCCCTTTATTTTATTAATTGATTCACCACTTTAAAAATCTCTGGCCCAAAGACGGTTACAAAGCTTGCTAAAAATTCTTCTTCTTCCTCTGGAAGTGCAATACCATAGCTCGCAATTACAGCATGGGTTACTTCATGGCATATAACTTGAACAAATAGGGTATTTGTATTTACGGTTGATGATATATAAATAGTATGATTTATACTATTACAGCATCCTATAGCTTTTCTGCCGTTTGGCTTTATCAGCTCGGGGTGATCGGGCGGGACAATGAAAATATGCCAAATCACCCCATTAATCTTAAACATTTGGATTGTTAACCAATTGTTCAACCTTGTTTGTTAAAGCCGCTAGTTTCTTATGGAGCATCATCTTTTCTTCTGGAGAGGCTCCACCAATCATTTCGGTAACATCCTGGCTTAGTTCGCCCATGTATTTCTCAAGTTCTTGGAGCTGAACTTCTTTGCCTTCGTGATGTTCTTTAGATTCCATATACATTCGACGGGTGAGCGGACTACGCCCTTCGCGCAAGTCGCGGGCAACCGGCTCTTTATAGTCGTGGGGACGATCAAGCCAAGTTCCTTCACGCCTTGCAGTATCCATATAAGGATCGATGTATGGTTCCCAAGCTTTATCTTTCTCCCAGTGAGGAGTGTAATACCGACGAGATTCGTACTCTTCCTTCTCCTTATTAGCGTCTTCCATGGCTTCAACAACAGAGCAGTAATAGCAGGCTTCAGCCATATCTTTGACCATATCGACAACCTCTCCGAGTTCATGAGTGTCGACTTTATCCTTGTTATGCTTTAACTGCTCATACGCTTCCTCAGCGACGATACACATTATTTCTTTAATATGTTCCATGAAATTATGCCACCCTTTCCACAATCAAATTAGCGTTCTATACATTTACTGGGATAGTGCCAGTATTCTGAATAGAGAGTTGGGTGCAACAGCCGATAGGTACATCAATGAAAATATCAGCAGATACATTATTATAATTATCCACCGCAGTCGGGGTAGAGATCATAGAAGAGCTAGGAATGCCTTCCCCATTAAGGGAAATGGTTAGTTCGACAGGGCCTACCGTCTCTCCGGTGGGGACAGCAATATTGCTGCCATATGACACGCGAAAACGGGCCCTGCATTGACCATTGGCCAAGCCTCGGAGGGTTACTATCCCAGATCCTTCACGATGAAGGATCGAGGGGCAACCACGGACACTGACAGCATTAAACAGGACATCCTGATTTACTGCAACAGTCTGTTCAGCGACAGCTACAATTTCCATGTTTATATTCTCCTTTTATTAAGCTACGAGATTATTATAGCCGCAACCACATCCATAGTTAGTGGGGTAGCCGGCATAAGGATTTGCCACTGCATAAGCAGGGATGGGGTATGGAGCAACACGATTTACGATGTACTGAGTCTGAGCCGTATTATCAGCAATCAACTCACGAGTCTGGGTAGCCTGGGAAGCAGCCAGATTCTGCATATTGACTTGATTCTGAAGAGCAACGTTCTGAGACTTGAGAGCATCGATTTCCTGCTGGCAGAGTTTGTCAAGAATAGCTTGAGTATTTGCATTGCTGGCTTCAAGTACATCACGAAGAGCATTGGAAACAGCATTGCGGTCTGCGCAAGCTTCGGTTGCAACAGTGTATTTAAGATCAGCAAGGCCAGCACGATTCTCGCAGCAGCAGTTAGAAAGCTGACTGGAGACATTGGTCAAGCCATTAGTGATAGCTGTCTGAGTGCCAAAAGCCTGTTGCATGTTTGCCATCTAACGTGCGTTATTGGATGCCTCAGCGCCAGCAAATCCAGATGCGATAGCAGCAGAGATTCCGTTGCCTGTCTGACAGATATTCTGGTTAACGCCTGCAAGTCCAAGGGCGGTGTCGCCAAACCCGCTAGTTACAGCAGACTGTAAGCCGTTAAGCTGATTAGAAATCTGCTGAGAGTTAAAGCCATTAGTAACGATGTTGTCAGTATTCTGGGTCATCATCCAAGGCCACATCATGAAGTTCTCGCCAAAGCCAAAACCATTCATACCAAAACCGCCGAAGCCTCCGCCCCAGCCACCAAAAGCAAAGAGAATGAATAGAATGAGCAGCCAGCTGCCATCTCCACCAAGGCCGAAACCATCAGCACCACGAGTTGCAGTTACAATATCAGATAGGGAATAACCATTAGAATTATTGAACATGATTAGATGTTCCTCCTTTTAAGTTAGTGAAGACCTAATCTAGCTTTAAAAGAGGAAAACTCCTAGTCAAAGTCCTTTCCTTGTGATTGCATGAGATTGCGGGCAAGCGCTTCAATGCCCTACGTATCATGCTTTTCGATCATAGAAGCGAGGTTCTAAAGCATAGGATTTTGATTTTGTCTAAGCATCTGCATTAGTTGATTAAGATTCATAGGCATTATTTACCAACTCCTTAGAATTGATATACTTGCGGCGACTGAGATACTGCGGGCGTTTGAGCTTGCTTTGATGCGCTCTAGGTCTCGGCGGCCGCAAGTTTTCTTTCCTATCCCATACTCATTACCTCTTGTTGTAATTGTTTCATCGCAGTGTCGAACTCGTCGCGAGTGATGTACTGCGCAGGATTAACACTTTCGGGCTGCGGGATAGGACGCAGTTCATACAAATTAACTGTGCTTGTTCCATCTGGATTTATCTGCTTAGTATAAATCTTTTTATTGCCTAAATCTGGGAAATAAAATATCGAGCCATCAAAATCAACCGGCGTGCCTTTAACCTCTTCTATTGATGTCACAGGACGTCCTTTGAGCTGGCCGGCCTATTCCCTTATGGCTGCCTGGGGCTGGAACCAACCTGGGTAGTATGGATTATTTACCATTCCGTAATTTTCACTCCTTTGAAAAAATTTTTTATCAGGTCTTCCATTATATAGTGAAAATTGCGATAGATGAATTTACCAATTTTGCCAAAAATTTTGGTAAAAAATTGCTTAGAGTAGTCGCGCTCACCCTCGGGGCAAAATAGGTTAAAATATCTACAACCATTTTTAAAATATAAGAAGGAGGAAAAGAATTATGAATCATAACATTCAAACATCTAAACTCATTCTTTTTCTTTCCTATGGCTGTGCTATTTTACTATCAATTACTGCGGTAGTTGCAACTTTTAAATAGCTTGACACTTCAGCTCTCCATATTCTTGCAGGAGTAGCTTGGGGCGAAGTTGCTGTTCACACCGCAGTTTATAGTATAAAAGCAAAAGCGGAAAATCGTCTAAAGATCTTGCTTTCTATGATTAAAGAGCTCTCTCAAAATGATAAGTTTGAGCCTGAGGTTATAGTATAGCTCTTCGAAGGCGTAACTAGGGAGGGATAAAGATGACAGAACAACAGCTAAGACAATGGATTGTTGATACTTTTATGTCTTATCTTGGTGCTAAACAAGGTTCAGCAAAGCATAAAGATATTATTGATACATATAACAACGATAAGCCATTGCCTCGTGGGTATAAAGTTTCTTATACCGATCCTTGGTGTGCAACTACGGTTTCTTCAATGGCAATAAAATGTAATATGAAGGATCTTATTCCGAAAGAATGCAGTTGCAAGGCTTAGATCTCCCTATTTCAGCAACTCGGAAGATGGCACGAGGATGATACCTACCGTCCGCAAATTGGGGATATAGTATATTACGACTGGGATGATGGTCCTAATTATGCAACAACAGATGATAAGAAAGACCCTAACCACGTAGGTATGGTATGCGAATCAAATGGAGATTCGTTCAGTGTAATAGAGGGAAATAAAGGTACACCTGGCTAGGTTGCTATTAGATATATGAAAGTAAATGGTCGCTATATCAGAGGATTTGGTCTACCAGACTATGCTAGTAAGGCAACTGAACAATAGCCACAAGGACAGAAAGGTCTAAACACTTATACTAAAAATGGTGTTTTTGTAGTAGAAGTTCCCGTCAGTTGTTTTAAACTATCCATGCGAAATCATAAAAAACGTGATATGGGACAGAACTATTGCAATGCCAATTTCTTTGCCACTTATTCAGAAGAAAATAAAACTGTTGACTTCACTTTGCCCGTTGGGCATCTTGTATGCGATTATAAAGTAAATCCAAAAGAATCTAAGAGTGACAAGTATTGTGATAAATACTGTCACGAAAGAGGTACTTTTAATGATGATAAATTCACCTTTGATTCAAATAAATGGTCTTTTGACAATGGATTCTTTGGTAACGCTCTTACCACACTATAGGTAAAGGGTGGCAAAGCCTGGATCAGCGACATTATAAGTGTCCCCGCTGGACTAGATTATGCAGTAACAGGCATCCCAATTATGATTAAAGGCAAAGATGTGAGCTGGACTAATTATGTCAGGCCGCAAGGGTGGAATGGTTCCGAGTTATATGCTACTTCACATATCTTTGTAGGTATCAAACAAGAGTAGGCAGATATGATTTATGTCATGGGTTGGACGTCTAAAACTAATAATATGGTATCTACTTCTGAAGCTTACAAAACATTTTCCGCACTCGGAATGTATAGCGTAATGAAGCTCGATGGCGGCGGAAGTTATTTCATTAATGCAAATGGAACAACAAAAGCTACCACAGAGAATAGAAGAATAAATGCTATTATAGAGTTTGCGGCCGCCGGTACATAGTGCCCTTATACCGAGCCTTTTATTGCACTTAAACAAGGTTCAAGTAGCACCACTGGTGTTAAATGGATACAATGGCAACTAAATAGGAAGGGCTATACTTGCGAGATTGATGGTTCTTTCGGGCCTATCACAGACGTATTAGTGCGTCAATTCCAAAAAGCAAATAATATCGCGGTTGATGGCATCGTAGGACCCGCCACCCGCAAACTATTGAAAGGATGAATGATTTATGTCTCCAGAATTAATTCAACAAATCTTTACTTTAGTTCTCATTCCTCTTGCTGGAATCCTTGTAAGATTCTTGGTTGTCTTTCTAGAAGCTAAATGTACTGAGCTTCAAAGTAGAACAGACAATGAGAAAGCAAAGAAATATATGTCAATGATTACTGACACTATTACTCGCTGTGTTATTACCACCAATCAGACTTATGTTGATGCTCTTAAAGAACAAGGTGAGTTTGATGAAGCGGCACAGAAGATTGCTTTCCAGAAGACACTAAATGCGGTTATGTCTATCTTAACCGAAGATACAAAGCATTATATAGAAGAAATTACAAGCGATATGCAAGAGTATTTGATCCAGTTAATTGAATCTGAGGTCAACAAAAATAAGCTTGTCGTCGAAGGATAAAAAGAAAAAGGCTTCGCTCTTTAGAAATAAAGAGCGAAGCCTTTTATTTGTTTACTAGATAACTGTAATTAGTATATCTATAGAAACTGCTCCAGTAGAAGTATCTCTAGTGAAGGTCAGTGTTTGGTTTTCTGTATCAACATCAAGACTAATAATGGTATTATAAGCAGTTTTATTTGTCAATGGAGTAATCTATAATGATTGTCCATCCAATAGCCAAGTTTGCCCACTGAGTATTGAAGTGGAGCTGTTATTGCTAAAATTAATTACTCGTCTATATACTTTTAATGTTTCTTCATCGTTCTCTGCATTAACACTCAATGAATCAACTTCACTAATTGAAGTAGAAAATTGAATATTTTGCCATCCAGGCTCTTGTGGTAGCTTAGGTTGAGAAAACCAAAAGCTAGTAATTGAGCCACCACTTTTTTTTAGCGTCACAGCAATAATTTCGTTTGTAGATTCGGTTTTAACGTTTGGTGATAGCATATTAAATACTGCTATAATTGACGCCTCAACGTTTTCAAAATTGAAATTATACGTTCCAGCTACCGGAACCCCATTACGAGCTATCTCCACTGTATTCTGTCCAACGCCAGTTTGTTCTAAATATAATGTTTCAATCACCTTAATAGGATTGTTGAAATTAATTGTTCCTAATAGTTCAACATCAGTGGAATTAGTAGCTACATAAATATTGCCAGAAATTGAGATATAATAATCTCCAGCTCCCATTCCTTGGACGGTCACTTCTCCGTTAACGGGGTCATTACCACTGAAGAATTTTGCTGCACGTTGAAGCTCCAAGTCCATACTGTAGTCGCCGGTGGTTTCGTTTTCAATAAAAGATCCTGTAGGCGCCCCTGCTGGTGGCTTTGTTTGTTTTACGGTTACAGTATTAAATCTCGCCGCACGTGGAAAAGTACACCACAACTTAGGAGTTAAAGTCCCTCCTCCTTCCACCTCTACGGCAGGAGGGGTTTTTGCCGTAATCCCCTATGTCCTAACATCAGCAGTCCAAACTGGTTTCGCTCCGCCCATTTCTGCTATAAGGGCCAGCCCAGTTGGTGTCTTAAACCAGACAGAACTGTCATAGTTTTTATCATCTGTTCCTGGTATCTAGTATGGATCGGAATATTTAACCTCTACATATGTGCCAAGAGGAATATTATCTGCATCTGCCATCATCTAGGTTTTAGATGTATACTATCTATATATTTCGAAATTTCGACCAGGAGGTCCTCCGTAAAATGCATCCATTTCTTTATACCTCCTTAATCTTCCTAAATATAATCTATAATATAATAGGCGGGCGTGGAGCCGTTCGTTCCTATCCCTAGCTATCTAATATAAAAACCATCAAAGTCTAATTCATACAAACCCGAATATCCTATTGTAATAACGGTATTATTAATTGTGAACTAGTCGCCTCTGGAGGCTTGAATACCTAATTTAATAATAGGATTTGTGTCTAAATCTGTAGGGATCTGTCCGCCTGAGCTAGCTCCCATTTTATATATCTAACCCAATTTCATAATTCTTACCTCCTTTATATTCTAGTCAGCACTTCCGTAGCTGTAATGGACATTGTTCCATTATAGGTTAAAGGAAGCGAAAACTGAGTTATCTAATAATTACCATTTATCTAGCTTTCCTTATCATATACATAGATAATATTATTTACATCCATATAGTATTTAGGAAGGCAAGTAATAGTTATAGTAGTGTTGTAGTTTAAGTTTTGATACAACACTTCTCTTAATTTATCGAAACAGCTAGCACCAGTGGTGCTAATACTAAATAGACTCTTACGGGCTTGGTCGGTCAATAAAAAGACCTTCTTGCCATAACTCATCCAACGATTTCTAAGCTCTCTTCCTTCATCGGTATTAGGCACAAATAATACCTCCGGCACATCTTTATTATAGATAACATTGGCGCCAGAGTCTTTTACTATCTTAGTGCGGCGACCGATTTTATTGACAGAATATTTTCCTACATCTGAGCCGGTATCTATGAAGTCAAGCCAGAAAGTGAGATTATCTGGATTAGTAGTGACAGTATTAGTCCACCCCATAGTATTATTGTCTTTTAACTCATAAGCTTCTCTCCAGCTCTTGATTAGCTCTTGATCGTAATACTCTTGAGATACTCCGGTTTGCTACTAAGCAATTAAAGCCTAACGATATAGCTCTTCTCGCCACTCGGAGCATGGAGTGCCCCTTAGCTCAAGACCATTAACTGACTAAGGTTGAATTATATAACACTTATTAACAGTATCATAATATAAATACTATAGTGCAAGATCTAACTGCGGTTTAGCGCATACAGATAAATGATAGCATATCTAAGTTTCTTTGTTCTTTGTACCATACACATAGAAGTCATTCTTCAAGTTATTATATTTGGGAGATCTAGTTATTTGAGTGGTAGTATCTAGATCTGTTAGGCTATATAAATACTTAGCATTATTATAATTCTTTAGGTAGTCCTCTGGTGTTAACTCATTAAGAGGACTAGCGGTATTGAGATAATTCTTTATTTGTTGAAAATGAAATACTCCTTGAACATCATAGAAGTATTCAAAGTTACCAAGCGTTTTGGCTATCTTGTCTAAGAGAGTAACTACTGTATCTCCAGCATTGAGAGTTAACTCACCAGGGTAGGTAAACTCAGTTTCCTCGTAACCTACATCATCGCCATTACCATAGATCCGATTTCCATGGTCTACTTCAGCATCAGTAAAAGAAAAGCTAGAATAGGTTTCCGAAAACTAGATATGTTTACTACCAATATACTTGACTAACTACACTACATAATCATCAACATCAGTAATCACTATCTTATCTGAATCTTCCCCACCATAGTGATTAACTGCTTCAAAAATTATGTCATATATCTTAGCATCCAATCTCTCAATTGAACCATCGTCATGCTATATCTCTTTCTCGTTGGCAACAAGAGTAGCAGGAATCGTACCGCCGCAAGTACCATCTAACTAACACATCTTATCTCGTCCTTGTATGCTAATAGTCCAATTGCCGGTACTTCTACTTATCGAAACGCTAGTAAGAAAGAATGTTCCGCAAGGAAACCACACAGGAGAACCATAGTTCTAATACTAAGGCAGCGGATTATCATATCCTATATATATTCTAACCTTCTTATCTATTGCTATATCGTTATTCAAATCCTCTATATTAGAGACTTGCGGCGATGCTAGCATCGTGAGGTTTATAGTGCGGCGAACCGCGGAGGATGCATTTACATTTAGCGTCCCCGCGGTAATAGCGCCTTCGATAGTTTTTATCGGACGTTCATCAAAAGTCAGAAGAACAATCTTAGCATAATGTGTGCGGATTTGAAGTTTATCAAGGGCGGTCAGAAATTCCATATCATTAAGGTAATTATCCATTTCCACCACTCTCCTCGTAATAAATCTCATAGAGGCAATTTATCTATCCGCCTGGGGCGAGATTATTTATAAATTGGATATCTTTAATAAATGTTGCAGGTTCCAATTTATAACCATTCGGCTCAATAACTTCTACGACCGATTCATCTTTTAGATTCTTGACATTTAATTGAGCATAACCAGATATTGAAATAGACAAAATGCTATTTATCTTAATATCTTCGTTATTACCCTTAAGAAGAGATGTAAGCCACTCACCAGCTACGTTAGAGCCGTCATTCTGCCATAATAGTATCTTACTATACCAAATTGTTGCAGCGCTATTATTACTTCCTCCATTAGCTTTTTTATATTTAACTTCATAAATGCAGTTAATATGAAGTGCAGAATCTGGAGGCGCTCCTTGACCAAATGAGACACTTAATTCGGTAATATCTTGCTCATTTGCTATGTTATCGGGGAGTTCAAAGTAGGTTCCTAATGCTCGTTCTTCTGTAATTGTTCCAGATATATTATATGAGGGCGGAGTAGTATCCATCCAAACATTATACAAACTACCACCGTAGCCTATACCGGAATCTATCCACAAACGCTTTATTGTGGTGGTATTAATATTATACCCAGTGAGCTGAGGGCATTCATTTTCTATTTTATTGATGATATTTTTCTCTTCGCTTGATGGAGTGATGACATATGAGCAAAGCTAATTGTCTAAAGTGAAAAATTCAGTATCTTCTATGTCAGTTATAACCTTAATAATGCCAGCATTCTTAAGGCTATCAACAGAGTTATCCATGACTTCGTAAGCAGTAGCGGAGAAATCAAATAACATACGGCCTAGCTGTTTGCGGGGCGACAATGTTACATTCATCAAGCCTATAACGATATTGCCCTCGGTGGGCGAGCGATAAAGCTTGTAGGTAAAATCATTAAGGAACTCCTCGACTTTCTCGCGGAACTTGCGCTCCATGAAGATATTGTCGTAGGAGAGATCTGTCTTATGATAATCAAGAGAAGAGGAGAAAAGGTTGCTCGCGGCCGCCGCGGTTCCGGACGGTTCGCTAGACCCCTAGCTACTACCGACCTCACCCGCCGCAGGCTCACTATTCGCAGAAGCAATCAAATCATCTGGTCGAGGATATGTATCACCTGGCTCATATCCAGTCTTATGGGTAAAGGGCGGTTTCAAAGACTCCGGATTTTCTGGTTTCGGGGCGTAATAATCTCTCTTACTCTTAGTGTCTTCCCTTATCGACCTGCCAGCAACGACTAGCTCGTCCCTATAGTACCAACCATCTACCTCTTGCTTAAAGAATGTAGAATCTTCATCTGTATTAATAGTAATTAATCCCTTAATCGGGAATTCCGCATAATAGGCATTACCATTAGCAACCAGATGGGGATATTTATCTCCTAATGTATCTTGCTTAGCTCTCAACACAGTATGCTTAAAGCTAGATACGTCGTTATCAAATTTAAGAGCTAGCTATACGCCATCACGATATATGTAGCTATACTCAAGATTATTAACATAATAATCTGCCGTTATAATTGGTCTACTTTGATTGCCAGAAGTATCCTCTTTTTGCATAGCATATTTATATCTTACTCCACTTTCAATAGTAAAGTCAGTATAAACTGTTGCACCATCTTTATATTTCTCCTAGCCCTCTTGCTCATCTATAGGCTAATAAAAAGAGAATAGTTCATCAAATGAAACATAATTGTCCGCTTCAGAGGAGCGTAACACTGTATAAATTCCGCTATAGAGCTTTGGAGTTTTTAATATTACTTCAATACATCCATTCTCTAAGCAGTATTGAGAATCCGAATTACAATATACAATTGCTTCTGGAAATATTATTGGGTTCTCTGGCAAACTATAAGGTTCTTCTTTATAAAGCGAATATCCATTTTCTGTCTCTACTTCATATTTAATTTGATAATGAAGTCCATTCATTATCTAGTATTTAAATTTATACTAATCACTCTCTGTATTTGGATCATGGTATAACCACCCAGAATTTTCAAGCTCTTCGCCGTTTTTCTTGAGGGTAAAACGATATAATTTTTCTGCCTCTTTATTTTCAACCAAAGAAGTATAATAACCTGTAGCAAGCTATCCATTCACCACAACAGAAAGGGAAATGCCGCTTGTATCAATTGCTTTGATAACAAGCACGTTAGACCATTCGGAAAGCGCACCAATAGTGTTTATTTGGTCTTTCTTCCAGTCTGCAAATGACTAGCCCGAAAATAGCGGCCATAGACCATTTACACCAAGCCTTACTTGGATTTTATAAAGAATACCGGCTTGCCACGGAAGCTAGAAAAATTTCTGACTTGACTGATCTACAGATATTATTTTATTATCTTTTAAAATTATTTCAGATACATTTGCAATAGATACATAGCCATTATCATAATAGAACCTTATGTTTGTATCATAAGAAAAAGAAGTTACAGCTGTTGTTCCATTTTTTACAGATGTAATATTCTTCGTTGTTCCATCATTCTTCTTAACGCTAGAAACCTAATTAGAATAAATTGTTTCTATAACAAACCAATCGTTCTTTACAGAAATTTTCCATTTATTATTCCCTAGCGACTCTAACGCAGGGTCATTTTTAGCAAGATACCTAATATTATCAGGACTTTTATCAGTAGAAGGAATTACCGAGCTGTTATTTGACTGTTTAGTAATCAAAACTTCAACATGCAAAAAATCACTCTATCCAGTAACCTAGCTTAGCTAAAACTCAAAGCTTGGCTCCTCCAAAATAGAAAAAACCTTCTCTGCACTCGGCAAAGAAGGAGGAAAAAGTGCCATATTTAATTACGCCTCCTTTTACTCTATCTATTTACTTTGAAAAATCTATAACCAAAATAAATAATACTTGCCCAGCCTATAAAGCCAAAGAGGAAGAGGGTTAACCCTCTTCCTCTATAAGTGGATATAACTGTTCCATTACCTGTACCGATAGCTCTACATGGTCGAGGTCTGAAAGCTTAATCTTGATAAGAGATACATCATTGTCAACCTTATCTAAAGCTTCTAACTCCTCAGTTACCTTCTGACGATTCTCAGGAGGTATATTGAACATACCGGGGTTGGCTTCGTCGCGAGTGCCGTAGGTTTCTAGAACCTTTATACGGCTCTCTGCCATATCTTCAACAATAGGTTGAAGAAGTTTGATATTGCGGGTAATGGTAAAAGATGTGCGTGCGGGCAGGCGCATAGTAGCGTCCTGCCGCACGGTTGCAAGCCCGTTAAAAAGGGACTGAATTTCGAAGTTTGTCATCGTTGGTTTCTCCTTTTACTCTTGTTAGGATGATGGTTTCCATCCATTGACGTAGATATAGGTGTCTGCTTTTTGCCATTTTAAAGTATCGTTTACATAAATATAGGGCGTTGCTTTTTTCCAAGTATCATTTATATAAATCCATACTTCACATCCATGAGACTTCTATTCCCATTTGGCAATAAAAGTATAAGTGGTGCCGGTTTCAGAAGCTTCAAATTCATTATTATAAGTTTTCTCTGCTTCGTAGGTATGAATTCCACCGCCGGCATCAATAGTTTGCCATCCCTTAAAATCATAATCAGTCTTTGTGGGTGCTGATTTTAAAGTATATGAAGGGATGGTAACGGTACTATAATATAAGGTTTCAGTTGATGGTGTTGGACTTCCACCATTACTATCATATATAAAAGTGCATTTATATGGTAAATCTTCCCAGTGGGCTTCTACTACATATGTTCCCGATTTAAAATCTACTGACTCATTTGGCTGCCAGGTCGATGCTGACCAACTAATTTTCCAATATTTAAAAGTTTTTCCTTCTTTTGTGCCTGGATGAGGCATAATAACCGTTATATATTCAGTGCTCGAATCCTAGTCAATATCATGACCTGTATATCCAGTGCCATAATTAATAAAGGTAATAGTATGGTGATAGTTAGTTCCTGTGGTAACAGCATCATTTAATTCATAGATCTGGCCGCCTATGGCTCTCTGCCAAGCACTAATCCCATATGTAGTATTATAATCTAAGCTCGTAAACACTCTTGTCCGTGAACTTATAGATGGAGATGGGTCGTCTTCGATTAAAGCTCCGTCTTTGTACAAGTCGATATGAATTTGACCTTGGTTATCACCTTCCGCGACGGCTCTAATGGAATTTTTATTTTCAACCGTACATGTTAAACTAGTAAGTGCCATAATCAATTACCTCAACTGTTAGAGTATACAAAAAGCAGCTAACCAGAAGTGCCGCTCGTAGAGGCGGTAGGAGCAGTATCTGTATAATTGTCGCTAGAGAGTGTTATTGCTTTGGCGGTTAATGATATTAAGTCAGTTGTCCTTGTATGAGCTACGGACGTATCGCCCTTCTCTCCTATGTAAATACGGGCTTTTTTGGTAGAGGGATCAGTTGAACTTTTTTGAGCATATATGCTAATATCAGAATTGCATTTTATATAAAAATTCGTCTCCGCCTCCATAAGTAAACCCTATGCCCAACCAGTTATTGAACCCCATTTGGTACGACTGGTGTCTCCTGATTGCTTAGCATAAATACCAAATTCTCCACCAGATATTTCGGTAGAATAAGTATACATTCCAGAAGTTTTAGAAGTAACAAATATTCCACCCTTACAATCAACGGAACCATCGTTTTTTACTCCAAAGTGAGCAGTATCATTATCATTAAATTTATTTACTGAACCATTTTTACCTTCTTCATATGTAACCGCTTTATTACTTGCCCAGAACCAAAAGTTTCCATCATTAGAAATACCAACCTTATTATCCGAATTATTAATTCCATAATTATTAATTTTCCAGCCACTAGTGTCACTACTCCCGATAAAACCCGACGTCGCTTTTATTTCTCCTTTAACTGTTAGTCCATTGTTATTTACAACAAATTTATCACCGAATTTAAATTCTGTTTTGCCTAAGCAAACACTCTCATCACTATTTTTTAATTTGTTGCTCGCTATCGTCCATCCGCCTATCTCGCCGCTCGTTGCGGCGATTTTCCCTTGGATTTCGGCGTTTCTACATTGCATTTCTCCCGCGGAGTTTACATAGAACCAAGTGGTTCCAGAAATACTAAAGGAAGAGGCGTAATAAGTTGTGGCAGAAGAAGAATTCGAAAACGTAAAGCTATATTGATATTTTCCATTGCCACCAGTATCAGTAACATTATAAATTGTTGTGTCCTAACTAATTGGTGTTCCGCTCGTCGCAGTAGGAGAATTATAATAGTAAGAGCCTCCTTTTAGTATCGCCTATGTATAGGAGCCTCGGCCGGTATTACTATCAACGGAAAGATTATCGCCAACCCAGAACCTTAAAGTCCCCTAGTTTGACATACCAACTTTGCCGTTATTACTATAAATACCAGAACTAGAAATCGTCCAGCTGCCGATAGTGCCGCCTTTTCCTGCATGTATCGTACCCGTAATATAAGCGTCTGTTGCCTTTAGGTAGCCGGAATCGGTAACAGAAAATTTCGCAGTATCTGGAGAAGTGGAAGATGAACCAGCCCAGATGCGATATTGATAACTAGAATTATCGACCCATATAATCTCTCCATTTTCTAATGTAAAGTTTTTTACTTCAGCAATCGGAATTTGGTTTCCAATGGGAGTGAAAGTTGATTTATCTAAAATACTAAATTTTATATTCTTTGAATAACCATTTATATTAATTCCATGTCCATCGTCGTCAAAGTTATATATTATTATTAAATAATCTTCGTCTGTATAAGTATTATTATTTTTTAATACAAGCTATTTTAAATTAGTGGCGGAACGAATTTCTGAATGTACGAATTCGCTTCCGCTATATAATGTTACACGACCGCCGGTAAGCTTATCTTCATTAATCGCCCAACCGTGAGTATCACTATTACTTCCGCCAATCTTTCCCTCAATAGCATATATCTTGCCATTAATCTCAGCTTCTTGGGCATAAACTTTTCCGCCATAAGAGACCTCAAACATTCCTTTATTAGTATTATATTTACCAACTTGAATTGCAGGGGTGTCTTTATGCGAAGAAGAACTCTCTCCTTTGTTCAGGCGAAGAATCATCCCATCTTCGTCTAGCACTGCGGAACTAGCATCTTTATCTTTTATGCAATTTCCGCCAGCAATAACGGCAGACGTACCATCAATCCAAATTCTTCCGCCGCCATCTGCTCTGCCAAAGAAGGCTTTTCCATTATCCATGAGCCCAAAAGAATTAACGCCAGTCTCGTATCCATAAAGACCAATCCTCTGCTGCTAACTATCGCGCCCCATGACAACGCCAGTAAACTAGTTATTACTATTCTTCTCGCCAGCGCCTATCTGAGGAGCGAAGATATACTGCCCATTTCCGTCGATATCAAGAGCTGTACCATCCCAGCCATTAATAGCTTCATTACCGTAGGTATTTAAATGGAGAATAATTGGGTGATCAACATAGTTGTTAGAATTTGTTTTACAACGTAAAAAACCTACTTGTGTATTTGGTATAAGTTTATCAACTTCTACATCATTAGTATTTGCATAATATCGCACACTGTTTTTCGTAAATGACCAAGTTCTGCTATTAGTTCTTGTCACATTTGTATTTGCTGTTACTTGTCCTGCAACATTTATACAATCAGAATCATTGTAGTAATTTCTTGCTTTCGGCAAAACGCCGCTAATAGGCATACTTGCCCCATCAAAAAACAAAGGAACATTTAAACTATAATTACTCGTACTTCCTTCGCGACTTACAGAAACAATAGAGCCAGTTAGCTTAGAAATTGTACCAGAAAAATTAAAATTAATTTTAGAATTTGGAGCATAACCGCTAGAACTATAAACTACTTCTGTCGGTACTCCGCTAATATCAGCACCGTTACCTTTTTTTACATCTATTGGAAATATATCTCTGATGACTGTTGTTACCGGTTCACCATTACGTAAAGATTCTGTCTTATCTTTGATGGTAGCCTCACACTAAAGAAAAATTGGAGTAGGCGAAGAAAAATCATAGTTAGAAAGTGTATAATCATATGTCTTATTTGTTTCTCCAATAATTTTTTCTACACCGCTATACCATTGATAAGATATTAGATAAGCTGAATTATCAGAAGTTATTTCACTGCCATCTTTATAAACATAACAAGTTAATGTTCTGCTGTCTCCTCCGGCTTTTTCTCCATCAAAAGCTCCTCTGGGTCCAATGATAGCCACATACCTTGTTCCGTTCGTTCCGAGGTCTCCATCTTTCAAGAAGGTTATTTCCTTCGTAAAGATATGATCGCCAACCTCATCGGTACGAGATACTGCAAGACGAAGAGTATTATTACTATACTCTTTTCTATATGTTCTTTTTATAGTATAGCATATTTTTCGATTTTCGTCAAGCCAGATTGATTGTATCATAGAATTGGGTGGTTGCTTATGTTCTGTTGTAATTATGATATCACTATCACCATTTTTATAATACCAGACAAGCTACTCAACCATGTCTGCAGGCTGCTGTGTCCAATGTGTCGTAGCAGACAAGGTATATATTTTATCACTATTATCATAATCCAATATATCTTTCAGCTATAGCTGTCCTGCTGCATCATACTTATGGAGGTCGTCGCCAGTAAACTCTACTGTAACAGGGATGGTCTTGGTATAGTTCTCCTTGTAAACAACATGGGTTGTATAACCGAGGTCTAGTGTTGTATCATCCTTGGTTGCAAAAACATGAACATAAAAAACAGAAGCGTCATCTTTAAGATAGCTATATACGTTCTAGTCTACACGAGAAGTATCCCCACTTATCTTTCTTGGTAGTCCATTAGGAGGAGACCAATACCAATTGCCGGTAAAAGCGAAGTTATCCCCTCCTTCTTTCGTAGAAACAATCTTTAAAGTATAGTTGTCCATTCCTCCAGCTACTTCGGTAATAGCAAAGGGATGAGCCGCTTGACCTCCAGAATTGATAACCTCTAACTCTGCTGACGCAAGGTTGTTATCGTGGGAGGCAATTACTTTGTACTTTGCCTGATATTTAACTGCGGCCGCAGTCGCTATGTAGTCTCTATCAGTCTCGCCTTCTAGTGGAATCCAACCATACCCCGCAATTCTACTCCAAGAATCTTGCTCCTATGAAGCATTATCCAAATCCCACTGATACCACTGATACTTAGTATTTGGATCTTCTGATATGTCAGAGCTAGCGTGAAATAAAGAAGCTCGATAAAATGTGCAAAAATCATCCCAGACTAGCCCAAATGGATACCGCTAAAGTAAATAATATTCTTTATCCCCGTCTTCGCTTGATAAAAAATGAAATGCGGTTATTATACCATATTCATTGGTGGAGTAAGGGCGTATATCACAAATATATACTTTTTCCTCTTGAATAGTTCCAGCTTTCTCAAATGTTTCTAGTTCCTAAACATAATAATCCGTATTTAAAGTTAAAAAACCACAATTCCTTTTTCCTTTGCTAACGTCATAACCGATTCCATAAACGTCAACAATAGTAGCGTAGTGGGGATTTTCCAATAGATCCTACTTCTCTACAAACCACATCTAAATATCTTTTACAGAGACAGAATCCCCTTCGGTCTCGCCATTAAAACCAGACTAATAAACCTATATTTTTTTTAACCCCGTTAAAAATCCCGCTGTAGCAACTTCGACAATAACAGATTGTTCAGCATATTCACCAAATTCATAAACTGAACCATTATAGTCTTTTGTACTCATGACATAAGAAATATCTTTACCTTCGCCCTCTGTGGTACTAAAAGTAAAAATAAGTCCGTAGTCTCCAGTTTCATGAGTATTTACAAAGCTAGTAAGGAATTTAGCCTAAATTTTTAACAGTCTAAATTTATTAGCGAGAACTGAAAATCTTGAATCGACAGAAGTATTATTAAAATTATCTACATCTACTTTGCTTTCAGAAGTATTTAAATTAATAGAGCATGGTTCATCATTAAGTCCATGGGCTGAATTATAATAGCTCTCTCCCAGCAAATCCCCGCTCATCTGCACATACTAATTCGCCTAACTAGTTCTCTCTTCGTCTGTCAAGCTCTTATTAGAAACAAGCCCAGTAATAATCCTATTCTTTGTAGCATCATTACTAGGAATCTTGATATATACCTAATCATTAACAGAATATTCTTTTGTAATATCCTGCGCGTAAGCATCAGCCGAGCCGCCCTCGTAGGTAACCCTGTACTTACCTGTATCCTTGTCAAGCACTTCCGCAATATTACCAGCTATCGTCCTATCAAAAGACAGAGCCTGTAGTCTGCTGTCTACCATAATCTACATAGCCGTTAAAAATTGCTCGCTAATATTTGACATATAAAAACTCCTTTCTCTCATTAGAGGAGAGGGTTTAAACCCTCTCCTCTTATTCTGTACGCCTCAATGCCCATTGGGCAGCGTCGTTGACCAAGCTATTAAGAGCATCAACAATCTCGTCAGAGCTTTGAACATTCGGGAAGTTAGCGTCGATATGGACATTCTAATCAATAGCAGTGGGACTAGCGGCCGCGCTAGGTGCGTAGCTGCCAAGCCTCATGGCTAGTGAACCTATCGCAGCGAGCACGCCTTCATCTATTGACCTTGTTATATCGCGCATCATACCGACCGCCGCAAGTATATTCTCTGTGTCCTCTTGATTAAGGACAAGCTCTTTCTCGTGGAGGAAAGCCATCTTACCAGACCCGTCACTCCAGTTTCCGGTATAGCCGCCAGAAGCAAATCCCTCTGGTGAAATTGTAATAGTTCCTCTTTGATCCACATGCTCATTCTTATAATCTCTCTCAACAACTTCTGTTTCATCTTCTACTTTCTGAGACAATTCATTTATTGCTGTAGTTAATTTATCTATAGCATCTTGCGTAGGCTACAAACTAAATCCCATGTCTTGCGCCCAATTTTTCATGGATGAATCAAACGCATGCATATCGCGATTTAGATAACCTATAACTTCATCCAATCTCCCCTGCGAAGAAGCACTTTGCCACAATCCAAGAATATCTTTTTCTGACCATCCTCCCGGGGTGCCAAACTAATTAGACACTAAAGCTCTATATGCCAATTGAGCTATTGCTTCATCTAAGCTTCCTGCTTCAATGGCGTTACCAGAGACATCATAGTTAAGCATTGTATTGGTCTAATTATTACTATCTGGGATATCATAATTGGTCTATATCTCATTAACGCTTACAGAAGCCAATTCTTTCAGTTTATCAATTGCCTCTTGAATTCCTCTTGCTAGATCTCTATAGCCTTCAGCCGCATTATAAGCCGCATCCATTTGCTATAGCAGTGAATCAACCTCATTCATGCCCATCCAGGCGAGGTTATCAGTGGAATCAGAAAGATTTCTTACTGTCCAATCAAGCGTATCAAGATCGGTGCTAGTGGTATCAGCTGTGGTACTAATCTTCTATTGCAGATTATCGTATGCATTTCGCATATTGTCAATCAGCTGAGTCGCTGCGGGATAGAATGCTTGAGTGGTTGTTGCCATTGAAGAAAGTTTTTTGGTATAATTATCAGCATAAGAATTATGAGCTTTTGCTAGTCCTTCAAAATTCTAAGTTAAAATTTCATTATTAGTTTTGCCACTTTCCCTAGCAAGATTGATAATATTTCTAACTGCCTAATCAGTTTTTTCATAAACACTTTGAGCCGCTGCTGCACTAAATACCTAGCTTTCGGTAGCCGACTTATCCATATCTTCTTTAGCGATATTAAATTCTCGTTCAAGATATCCTATCTTTTCAAAGTAATACTTTTCTTCCACCGCAAGCAATCTATCTCTTTCGTCTTCACTGATCAACTTATTATCAAAATCTTGCCAAATTTGCTGTATTCTCTATTCAAACTCAGCACCTAGCTACACTAGCTCTTGATTCAAATCTGTAACTCTCTACTTTGCTATATTATACTTTTCGTTCGCAGCGTCGAGAACTTTCTACTCAGCATCCTCAATCTACTCAAGATTGGCGGTATACTAATAGTTCCAGTTGCCTTGACTGTCTCGTACCAGACGCAACTCGGTCTTATTATTCCTCTAGTCCTCAAGATCCATCTACGCCTTTAGTAGTTTATACTCGGCTTCCATGTAATCAAGGTCGTATTGAGAAAGAGTATTGCCTTCACGACGTAGGTCGATTTCCTTCTACAGCTAAACCAGGCGTGTCTTATAAGCGTTATTGGTAGTCTTATCAATATCAGCCTATAGCTTCAAATACCATGAAGCTGTCTAATAGTCCTCGTTAACCTCGTCAAGATAGCGCTCAGAAGTTTCGATGTAGTGGTCATATTCGGTCTACTAAACCTTCGTACCCTTGCCACCAGAAACCTTCTAATCAAACTCATAGAGCGCTTTATCAATCTCAAGGTTATACATATCCTTAGCTTTCTCAATAGCCTCTTGTGAGCTCTTCAAATAAGCTGCTTGCGCTTCCTAATACTCTTTTAGGAATGCATCGCGTGTCCTCACTAGATAATCATATTCAGCGCCAGTCTCTCCACCAGCATAATTATCTAGCTACTGTTGCGCCTCTAGGTACTTCTGGTACATACCTTCATACCATTCGCGCTACATCTAAGCTTTTGCGATAGAAGCATCCATCTACTCGCTGAAGGTACTCTATAGGCGAGCATATCCCTCAGCTGTTCTATAGGTCTACCCTTGCAGAGCATATAGCTCTCTAATCGTATCAAGAACGCTAGTATTATGTTCAAGCTAACTGGTGAATTTTCCGAGTCTCTCGGCAGCCGCATCAACGGCATCTGCAACCGAGTTCTCCCATTCCTCTATCCAGCTAAGTAGATTCTTTCCAGATTCAGTGATATTAGAGACAAGACTCTCCATATCTTTTCTGATACGCTCTTTATCAGCATCATTCTCCGCAGTAGCAAGCTCTGCTTTAAGAGCTTCATAATTGGCTTTGTAGTGATCATACATAGCCTTTTCATCTTGCGCGGAAAGGGTGCTAAAGCTTAGAGACTTCATTCCGTGAGTGAGAGCGTCACCGAAGGATTCTGCTATCTCCTTAGAGAAATCATTGAGCTACTTGCGGAGATTCTTCATATCGATCTTGACTTCGAGTTTGTGCTCGATTTCGCTCAAGATGGTATCTTTTGCTTCGCGAAGGGCCTCCTCATATTTCTCCATGTTTTCTCGCTGAATCTTTAGCGTTTCTTCATAGAGGTCAAGAGCTTTCTTTAGTTCTTCGTAAGAGTTCTTTGTGGTATCGAGGGTATCTTTGAGAGAGTCTAACTTCTCCTACATGCCCTCTGCTGCTTCGGTATTCCCCTCTTCAATATACTAATTAAATTCTTTCTAGGCATCAACAAGTGCTTTATTATCATTTTCGACTTTCTTCCAAGCCTCGCGAAGAACCGAGGTATAATTGAGAATATCTCCATCATCGGCCATATTGAGCTAGAACCCCATAGCGCTGGCTTTTGCTTGAGCCTTGGCTAGGTCGCCATTTTCGCCATAAAGATACCCCTCTGCTTCCTTAGCTTTCGCTAAGTAGTTTTCAGCTTGCTTGTTAAGCTACTTAATTTTCTCCTGGAAATTCTTTAAACGGTCTGGGCCGTAAGTACGTCCAATAAGGGTATCAGTTTTCTTGAGAAGAGTATCTTGCTCCTCTATTTCAAGATTTATTTCGTGATAACGCTCACGGAAATCATCAAGAGTAGAGAGTTTTTGTTTGGAGAGGGACTTCCCTCCTCCATCTCCACTATCGCTGGTAAAATCGTCAATTAGAGATTGAATAACTTGATTAATGGCATCAGCCATCTTTTGAGCAGTAGTTTTAGCATCAAGAGCTCCAACCGATTCTCCCCACTTGTAGAGAAATTTACTAGGATCTGCTTTTCCAGACTAGACACTTTGGTAATCTTTTATCATATTCGCTAGTTCTGGATTATCTTTTATTACTGAGTTTAAATCTCTATCTAGTGTTTTATCAAAAGTCCTAGCATCATATTCAGTCAACTCTGACTAGTTTGCATATATCCCAGTAAAATATTTAGATAAGTCTTCGCCATTTATGATAGCTTTTCTTAAAACTTCTAGATTATCTATCTCCGCTCGCCACTATTGAATCTCTTTATCTGTTTTAATAATATCGTCGGCTGTGAAAACCTATCCAGTACCAACATCTTCAGAGAAGCTTTTCTTTAAAACATTAGAAACTCCAGTCCACCCTAAAGGATTCTAAACGAAGCTTTTGAAATCTAGAGTAGTATTCTTTAAAGCCTATTGGAAGAAAGACTATAGATTACTTGCAGCCTATTCTTCTTTCTTCTCGATAACTCCAAGACTTGAAACAATACTTTTCTCTTGAGCCGTCTAGTTTGTTATAGCATTAATCCTAGTTTCGATATTCCCTTTGCGCTTCTTTATTTCGTTATCAATGGTAGCTATGACAATCCTCTAAGAGCTTTCCTTTGCTGCTTCTTCAAGAGTTGCATCATTGTTTAGAGCTTCAGTAAGAGTATCTTTCTTCAGAGCACGCTTAGCTTCTTCGGCAATCTCCAAGACAGAAACAATAGCAGCTTCAGTCTATGATTCGTCAAGAAGCTATTGTACAGTTACGTCTCTTTGTTTATCAAGGTTGTCATAAGCATTAGCAAGCAACTAATTATATTTCTCTTCGTCTATACGAAGAATATTCTATTCAGCATCATAGTAAGCATCAGCCATCGCTTGCGGCCAGCGCTTACCCAGTTCTACCCAGTTGTCCGCACTTACTGTCAGGTCGTCGTTGATAAGCTTGAGACCTTCGCGGATATTGGCAAACTTAGCTGCGAATACGCGAGAATCAAACTTGCCAAATTCTTTATCATCAATTTCTAGCTTGACTTCCAGAGGGTCGCGCTCAAAATCATTCTTGAGCTTTTCAAGCTACTTCTCGGCAGTTCGCAGGTCTAAACCAATTTGAATCTAGGAGAGAGTTTCATTAAGAGTCTTTTCTATACTCTTTTGATAGTCTCCGCCAGCAATCTTCGCGGTCTTTTGTAAACTGTCGTAAGAAGCTCTAAGTTCTTTTATTTTTTCTTCCGAATATTCTGTCTCGCCAATCAGCTCTTGCCACTGCTTTTTTAGCTCATTATAATAATCTTCATAGCTCTTTAAATACCCCTCTGTATATCGACCCTATTCATTTGTTGCTGTACTGACATACTCAACTAATTTCTATAGCGAATCAATCTAGTCGTCAACCGTTAAGTCGCCAAATCCTGTTAAATCAGCTATTCCAGAGAAAGCTTCCTAAAGCTCTTTTATAGTTTCATCATCTAGTAGCTCTCCATTGGCCAGCTTATCTAGAACTTCAAAAGCTTTTGAAGAGGCATCTTTTATCTGGATATTTAGGTCTATCGGTTCCCGCAAATCGTTAAGTTTTGCTAATAACTAATCAACATTTTCAATATCTGCTATTATCTTAACATCTGCGTATCCAAGATCTTCAATATTATCATTTAAACCAAAAGAACGAAGTTTTTCTTTTGCCTAAACGTATACAGACTATACTTTATTAGCAACTTCTTCTGGAGAGAGACCCTCCATCATTATTGCCTTTAAAGTATCTTCTGAAACATCTTTAAGGCCGCTTGAACCTTTTTTAAGTTTATCAAAATCAACCTTGCTTAATTTATTTAGATCAGATAAGAGGGGATCAATAAATGTTTCTTTGTATTTATCTCCATAAATGACTTTACGATTTTCCTATAATATCTTCAGATTTTTCGTAAGTCTGTCATCATCTAGCTCTATAGCTCCAGATTCTAATGCTTCGGCAAGAGTTTTGAACTACTCTTCAGCTTTTTCATAAGCCTCAAAATCCAATGCATTATCATAAGCTTCCAAATAAGCTTTTAAATTCTCCTCGTTATCAGCTAAAGCCTCTGCTAGAGCCTCTTTATCATTTTGATAAAATTCTTTTATACTAACTTCTCGTTGAGCAAAATAATCTTCAATTTCTTCTTTGGAGGTTAAAGTTGCATCTACCATGTGCAGCTCTGGGGCCTTCACCTGTTCAATTGTTTTCTTTCCATTGAATTGTCGAAGAGCTTCATTTCTAGCAATCGTAGCCCGCGTTTCTGCTAGTTCAACTTGCCTCTATAGTTCTCTATTTTCTTCTTTTAATACTTTTAGTCTTTCATACTCCTTCTCTGTTGCTATTCCTTCTTCTATTTTTACATTTAATTTTTCTATTTCTTCGTTCTACTATTCAAGTTGTTCCTTTAAATCTTTATAATTTGAAGTGGCTTCCTAAGCCTTTTCTATAGAGCGGTCTAAGGCGCCATTAAAATACTAATACGCTTTCACTCCTGCATAGAGAAGAACGGCGATAAGAGAAATCATTGGTAAGGCAGTTGAAATTGCAGCCCCAAATCCAGCTACAGCGGGAGTGGCGCTTGTAGCCGCAGCTCCTACTGCGCTTGTAGCCGCAGCCCCAATACCAAGAGTTGCAGAAAAACTCTAAACACCCTTTACTAATATTGGGAGCAGCATAGCAGCAGCACTTAATAGTCTAGTAATAACTTCTGTATTTTCAAGGTCTTCATCTGTAAAGATGTCGCCTAAAGAATTTATTGCATTAATGCCAGCATTAATCTGCATTAAAGCATTACTAGTTTCTACTAAAATAGCGGCCCAATCTTTTTGCTAGATAGAGGTCTGCTTTATCTCACCTTTTAGACGCTCTAAAACTTTACGGTAAGCTTCAGCTTTTTCCTCAGCGGTTTTCTCAGATGCGGCAACTGTTCTAAATTCCTCAGCAATTTTATCTATATCCTCTGGATTTTCAACAATAGCCTTTAAAGCCTCTTTTACCTTTGCTAAATTATTATATAAAATGTTGTCGCGTCCGCCCTAAAATAGAGTTTCTATTTCTTTTTTTGCAGTTTCTGTGTCTTTACTAAAAAGACCAAGCGTTTTAGAAAGTTCTAACCAATCAAGTTCTACATTTTCTTCATTTTCTCGACTAGCCTATTCAAAAGCACGAACTTTACTTGTTGCTTCTTCAAGCTTAGCGATTAAGTCCGTAAATACTTGACCAACACCTTTACTATCACCTATAACAGTATTTATAGAAGAAGTGATAGAAAGTCTATTTAAACTACCTCCACCAACAGAAGACCCGACATTAGCCATTCGCTCCGCTATCTTTTTAGCATAAACATCTTTACTTTCCCTTAATAACCCGGTAGCGCTAATTTCTCCAATTCGTTCGTCTCTAGCGGTTTTACGTTTTGATGCAATTTCAGACGCTTTCAAAGCCTCCTATTGCATTATTTCCAAAAGCGCCTATTCGTTCTTTATCTAATCTAACTATTCAGCAGAGTACTTGCCTTCATTTTCATTTATGGTATTCTGTATACTAACCTATTCTTGTAATATTTCAAGCTTCCTCTTCATAAGAGGATCTGCTTCATACTCAACTTTTAAATTCTCTAACTGCGCAGCCCACGATGATTTTAATTCTCTCGCCCTCTATCCTTCAAGCCCAACCATTATTCGCACAGATTCGAGAGAATTTCTCAATCCATTGGCTATTTTATCGCTGTAAAGAGATGTAAATATGACGCCTAATTGATTGATTACGCCCCGCATCCCGCCAAAACCATCAATTAGTTTTGCTACTGTAGTAAGAACAGGGGTAAGAGTCTTATCCATATTAATGAATGCATCGTCATTAATTAGGCTATCATAAATATCCTCTGCCGCAGCACGAACACGATCGCGCGCAGCTTCCCATCCCTCAGCATAAATATCTTGCTATCTCTAAAGTTCACCTTCTGCACCTTTTGCTGTTCCTAGATTCTATTTAAAGATATCTGAATTATCCATCAGTGCGATAAATGTAGCATACTGCCTTACACCAGCAACTGCTTGGGCAAGTGCCATCTACTAATCGCGCGATAGAGTTTTCCATTTGTCCATAGTTTCATTAAGGATCTAGTCCATATCTTTAAGATTTCCACTAGCATCCTTAATATCAACTCCAACCTAAGCAAGAGCAAGGGAATACTTATTTAAATCTGTACCATCATCAAGCGACTCACCAAGTTTTAAACTCTCTAAGCGTCCAAAGATAGTTCTAAACGCAGTACCTACAGTATCAGCGCTTTCACGCGTCTAAGCTGTAACCGTAGCGAGCGCGGCCGCCGCATACTCGTAGCTAAGACCTACTGTATCAGCGACAGCCGAGAACTTAGTCAATCCTTGAGATATCTCTTGAGTACTAGAAGCTGTGGTAGCGCCCAACTTAGCCATAACATCGGCATAATATTCAAGACTCTTAGAGCCATCATAGAAGTTATTCCATACCGCGGTCATCTGTTCGGAAGCCTTTTCTGCAGATTCGCCGGCCGTATTCGCCAGCTTTATAGTGACCGCCGCACGTCCTTCCACTTCCTCTTGAGACAAACCTTGACGGAAGTAGATTAAAGCGGCGTCAGTATAACCTGTAGTGGTAGTACTTAAAGCCTTTGCAGCCTCGTTTGCTTTCTGAGCAAATCTATCCATTTCTTCTGCCGATTGCCCAGTAACTACCTTAATATTTGTTAAAGATTCATTTAAATCTTTAACATAACCATAAGCTGTCTAGACTGCTCCCATAAAACCATGCAATGCACTAGATGTTAATTGCCATCTAGCTGTATTTTTCATAGTAACCCAAAGAGAGTCAAGCAATTTATTAGTTCTGCGCAACGGAAGCTCAGCTTGAACAACTGCCTAAGAAACTTTTAAGAAAGCTTCTTTTCCTAATGGGCCTAGATTAGCTAAATGTTCAGCATAATCTTTAACCTCCATGCCGCTAGCTTTTAAAGACTTATTAAAAGCTATTAAATCAAGCTTCCCTGTATCAACATTATACGCTTTTTGTAGATTCAAAGATAGATCTAACGCAGCCTAAGCGCTTTCTACTATCCCATTCTTAGTAGCGGTTAGATTGGTCGTGCCTATCTTTTGTAAACTCTAGATAGCTTCCTCAACAGATCTTTTTAGCTAACTAGTATCGCCGGTAATACCAATCTGATATTCCACATTTAATCTTTTAGCCACGAAAAGCTCCTCCTTTATCTCAAAATATAAAAGTAAAAAGGCTCTGAGGAATCATACCTCAGAGCCTTTCAATTCCCTAATAATATTCAAAAATACCCATAATCAATTAATCTTTCCCGGCCACATTCTTTACCTCTTCAAGAATCTCAAGACCTTCACGGTTCTTTATCTTCGCTAGAGCTTCGCTAATTTGTTCATTCAGCCCACCGGCTTCACTGTTCGCTATCTTCAAAATACCGGCAAATGAACTATTATAGTCGGCAATATCCTTAGTGGTCTCCTCTACCAGACTTCTAATCTCGTCATACTCCCCAGAGGGGATTACTGAGACGATACCATTGAGAACGCCACTGGTCTCTAACGCATCATAGGCTTCTAGCGCATTAATATCGTCGCCAAAGTTGATCCCACCATAGTAGTGAGCAATAGCGAGATCGAAGAAAAGACCGATGCGGACTGGAGAGAAACGACCAGTATTTTCATCAAGAGCATTGTCAACTATATAGGTAATAATGGCAATTTTGTCCTACATAGGAAGATAAGTGCGGACGTCGAGGTCTGTGGTGTCATTGATCTTGAGTTTCGCGGTAGGAATCTTGGTTTCAAGATTCAGTTCTTTAAAATCAGGCATAATAATATCTCCTTTTACTCTATTATAAATATATTATAGCATAACATGGAAGTTATGTCAAGGTGTTGCCAAAGATAAAAGTTTTAGGTAGGGATGTAAGATCAAGATCCACATCTCCTTCGTGGTACTTTCCATCTTTATTCGCAATTATAAAGGGTGGGTTAACATTTTTGACTGGAGATCCATTCACTAGATCTTTAGTGGCGTATACATTAGCATAAGCTCCTCCACCGCTCATATAAGAGTTAATTATAATATAGTCTGCCAAAATATAATTTGCACCATTTAACTATCCAACGCCCATAAGCTCGTAAAAGACTCTTCCCCAGTCAGTATATTTCTATACAATGGGATTATCACTATTCTTAGAGGCAAAAATAAAGCTACATAAACCTCCAAAGTTTATATGTGATCCTTGGAAAAACAAGTCCGAAAAACCGATTAATCGTGTGTTGTCCTGCGTAGCGCCAATGGTAATTACATCTTGGCTAGTATTCTTTAGACTAAGACTTTTCCCCCGTATTTCTTTCAAAAAGGCGTCTATAGTAGGTCCAAACTCTCCAGATATTGTTAACGTCGCTGGGATAGTAATATCAGCCTTCTCTGGAACTTTATAACCATATTTGATAAGAGTACCTTTTGAGTTACCTTGATTGACCTCTTTCTAAAACTCGTCAGATATTTCCTCGACCCAGTCCTAATACTCTTCATTCGCAATTTCTTGCAAATCAGTTCTCAAAAAACCACCAATCTAAACTGCATGGGTTCCTGTTCTAAGGGCTTTTCTTTCATCAATAGTTTTTATAACAATCTTACCTTTATTCTAACCTCGCGCGATTTTTCTTTCTTCTCTTACTGTCTTAAATCTTTTTCGACCCGCTAGACGCTAAATAAATTCAGATATACGTGATTCAAAAGAAAAGCCAGCGTTCTAAGCGGTAGCTTTTGTGTTAGAATCAACATAATAGTTCAATAGAGACTTCGCAGTTCCACTTGTACCAAGATTCATAGAACGCAAAGACTTTATTAAATCATTTGCTATAATATTAGTTATACCTAAAAATTGCATATCTTCCGATGACATGGTTTTTTGTCCAGAGGGGCCAGTATACTTATTTAAAGTGTTTAAAACCTCTTGAATTAGCTATGCACCTTCTGTAGTTCCTCGACAATTGTTTCTTATATACTACTGAAAAGCATCCCAATTCCCCTAAGACCACGCATCAAGAGAAGTAGGAGCCCACATAACACTCTGGCTATCTTCTCTATGTGTCGCGGGTTCTTCACCTATTCGAAGGTTTCTATTACCGTAATAAAAATTTGCCATCTTCTTACCTCCTTTTCCTCATTTTTAAAACTTGCGGCGGCTCGGTCTGTGGCGTCTCAAACCATGCTCGCTAGACGCTATACACCGCGCGGCCGCAAATATAAAGAAAAGGGAAGAGAGATTTCTCTCTCCTCCCTAAATCTTTTATTAGGCAATATTGACGTCAACATCATAGAACTGAGTTGTTTTAACGCCATCAACAATACCCTCAACTTTGAGTCCAATAACCTTCTTTGCCTGCTCGGCATTAGGTCCGAGATAGAACGCAAAGGTATCTATATCTTTATTAATCGTAGCAGGATTGTTAGGAACGGTGCTGCCAGCGTCACGAAGGACAGTTACAGTCACAGAACTTGCTCCCTCTACGCCAATATCAAGGGCCATGAAGTAACCGGTGTCCATATCAGGTCCCCATAGAGAGGTCCAAGGATCTGCATCAGTCACTTCAACAGGAGTTACGCTGATATTATCGCCTACAACAGCAAAGCTTGATTGAATTTCATTGACGGGCTTACCCAAGCCAGCAACGTCTACTGTCGGGACGCTGGTGGTTACGGTGCCGGCGTGAAATTTGAGTTTATCTCGTCGGTGTTGCTGTTAGCATTAGGATACTTGGCATCACCAAAGGTGTAACTGGTCTTGTGATCGAAGGTGTCGTCAGAGGTCCAAGCGGCGGTACCGGCTGCCTTGCTAAGGTGTGGACGCTCCTCAAGGCCATTATCTTCCACGTCAACATCTTCAACAACCTGGAGAATAGCAAGAACCTTCTTCTCGGGATCGAACTTCGTATAATCGGGGAATGCGTCGAGAACGAAGTCAAAGGTAGAAGGATCGCCAGTTGCAGCCATCGTGAAGGTGAAGTTAGACTGGACCTTGCAGCGAGGAATTACGAACTCAGCAGGAAGATCCTGACCGGTCTCTTCATCGCGGAACAAGGTAGAAGCTTCAAGATAGAAGTAACCACCGAACTTATCGGGGGTAATCTCAATCTGCTTACCCTTGTTTACAATAGTGTAATAGTCGACAAGAACGGTAGAACCAGGTGCAAATTTGTAGCACTCAATGATGGTCTTATCGTTAGTTGCATCATATTCAACACCAGATTTACCATCTTCGCCATCATAAGGAATAGCAGGTTCACTCATCTCGTTGCCGTTAACCTGCATGATGAAAATATCAGCACCGGCAACAGCATTTTCTCCACTGGTGTGAGTATGGTTGTATGCTGCTTTACCATCAACCTTGATAATAGCCTTAGTATTATCAGTTGTGTCTCTCTCGACAACGGCACGAGCAGTGGTGTGAACATACATAGAGTTCTCAGCGCTTGCGTCAAGAACAGTAGCGCCAGAAAGAACAGAGAAGCTCTCGGGGCTAATTAGCGCATCGGTCATGTTAAAGGTAAGAGTACGCTCACCTTCCCATGCAAGCAGACGCGCATTACCACGACCACCCTGAGCATATACAGTAGTAGCTGCACCCTCAAGGGAAGAGGTAGTAAGAGAGTCAAAGTAAAGGACGGGTTCGTCCTTATAGAACGTTTTAGATCCAACAGTCATCTTGGCTTTCGCGCGAAGAACGACGTTGCAAATCTCACGAACTCCGAATCGCATGAGTATATTCCTCCTTACATATTATTTCATGGAATATAAATTTCGCATCCATGTCTCAACTTGCTTATCGGGCTTACCTCCCGCAAGTCTTACTTGCAAGTCAGTATCCCATTCAACATAAGCATTATATCTTTCAACCTAATCAAATAATTGAAATAGGTTGTACTCTACACTCTCAGTGAGCGGAATGCGAGGCCCAATGCGGAGTATAGATAGATATCGAGTTAAAATACTTGCGCTATCTTCTTTAGCAGCTTTCTATTTAGCAATCTTTAAACGACTTTTATTCATTTTTTCAGCAATCTCTTTGGCGCGTTTACCTTTAGGGTTATACACAACATTCCTGCCCTAAAACAGGCTAGCTGCGCATAATACCTATTTAACGACGTCCTAAAACATATCAAAGTTATTATCGTCTATCATTACTACTTGTTCGCCAGTCATTATATTAAAACTTCGTGGCATCATAATAACCTAGCTGTCTGGGAAAAGTAACGTAAGTAAAGTGATAATAGCCTTCTTTTTATCTTTATTTTCGGGCTACTCTAACACTTTCATTAATATTTGGAAATTACTCAAGTTTGATAAAACAGTTTCGTCCTAAGTCAACCCGTGCTTATCAATACAAAGATAATTCATTGCCATAAAGAACTATGATTCTCCCATAAAAGCTATATCTTTAATGGTGGGCGAATGTATTACTAATTGTAAATCAACAATAGGAATAGGTATGCCAGCCATTAAAGCAAGCTAGATATCATTTTTTGTCATATCATTGGCCTAATATCTTCGTATTTATCTTCGTTACCTCTAACTACACGGTAATTTAACGTAAGGCCACCAAACTCTTCATTATACACATCTTGAGTAGCATTTATAAAATTAGTTACACCGATGCCGCTAAGCTTAGCTCCATTAAGCATAGAATCAATCTCTCCAGCTATACTATATGCCCTTAACGCATTATTATCGAGATTCCAATTATCAAAATGCACCATAATGCGAATTTCAATAGTGTGGTCACGATAAAAACTGTTTGTTATATTAGGCACATAATTATTAAAATTAACGCTAACGAAAGTTTTCTTCTCGTCTTTGCCAATTAAAACTCTGGGAATGGAATTAATCTACTTTGTCTCTAACATTTCTGATAGCTGTTCTGGAGTAACGACGCAATTTGGATTCGTCAAACAATCCTCGGTGTTATGATATACGAGGCGTGCGATGTTAGGATTATGTATAATCTTTTTCATTATATATGCTAGATCCTTTGGTACGCCAAGGAAGCTCGATTTAGCTTCAATAACCATATCTCTCTACATAACTCCTGCTTCTCCAATCTATTACCAAAGCGATTCAACAACAATAGTCTTGCGAAGTGAACCGCAACATAAATCAAACTAACCTTGCTACATCTTATTCCAAGTAAGGGTAACTTTCTTCTTATTATCCTTATCTATAATAAGTGTTACAGGGCATTTCTCTCCTGGCTTAGCGTTAACTACAATAGACCAATCCCCTTCAACATCGCTAGTATAAACTTGCGGGATCTGCGGTTTTATCCACGTCTCACCGTGAATACCGGATTCTGGAGTCGGATCTTCTGGCTCGATCACCAAGCCATTCTTCATTTCATTGGGCACATCGTCGGTATCTCTGTCAATATAGCTTTCTTCTGCATTGATTTCTAAGACGCCGTCTATAGAAATTTCATCTGGCGTCTGCACTTTCCAACTGCGGCCCGCAAATAAAAATTCTTCATACCTATTAAACGCAGTTTTTGTTTTGTCGTTCTTCGGCATAAGAATGTTTAACGTAAGATTTGGAACATCAATTCTGGTTTGATTTTTTTGGATAGAATTAATCTAAGTTTCAACAGGTCCTCGAATTGCTGCGTATGTCACGCACCAATTCCCCTCTTCATCCTTAAATTTTATTTTATATTTACAACGTCTTATCTCGCCCCTAAAATAAGCATCTTCGGTTAGCTCTGCGAGATAAATAATCCAGTAGGAGTTTGTACCCTCCCATTTCACAACGTCGCCGCAAATAAAATTATGCTTGCGGTCGACTGACAGGATTTTATCATCGTAGTCCTGCTTAACTCTATCGGGGTTAATAAGCGCGCGAACAATTGGCTCGGGTGGCTACGTATCCGCGATTGCAGACAAACAATCATTCTAATGCTGAGCCAAAGAGATATCCGCGCCCTAATAAGAGAAATCTAACGCCTTTAAAAAGGTTTTATACTTGTCTTGAATCATGCGGTCTTCTTGTCTAACGCCGCCTTGGTACTCAAGACGTCGTCTCATTAAATCAAGATTATTCATCATTAAGCACCTAACTCAATAGCTCAATACAGCGGAACACTGTCTTGCGGTAAAGCATAAAATCATCACAGACCTCGTCTTTAAGTCCTTTCATCTTACTTACAAGAATCAGTCCTTCAGGTCTGTCGCGATACAGATCGGCCAATCCCGCAATCTCTTCAATTAAAATTGAAAGATGTGCCAACCAATCTTCGTTATTCTCACGCATAGGAATTAATTTCCACAACTGATTAGTAAGTCTCTTCTTATCCTTTTCTCTTGTTTCGTAAGAGAAACCAATACCAAGATCATCCATCAAACGTACTCTTTTCCATTATACTAGACCAGTTTGATGCGATTGTTCCCTTACTATCAGTTTGTTTTCTGCGTTTATAAAGACGTTGCTTATGGAGATTTTGACGTTCGGTTTCCTTCTTTAGCTCCATTAACTTTGCTAAATGGTTTGCTTGGCTCGTCATTTTAAAGTCGGTGCCAGAATACTTCTATCTAGTATTTTCAATAGAAGTAATCTAACGCTAGAGCCAGACTTCTAGCATACAAGTAGCAAGGATGTTAATTTCTTCCTCGGTTAAATGTATGGTATAGCCGGTATCGTCAAAATCATACAAAGAAAAACGCGGAAACTCGAAACCAGTTACCGCGTCTTTGAATATATTTTCTAGATCTGCTTCAGTGTCTTCCTTGGTCCATTCCATATACATGTCGTCGGTAATCTTACCAAAGAAGCAGTCATAAATATCGGTAAAGGGGGTTGGACCGTCCGTAACATGTATCGACATGTAGAACCCTCCTTATTATTTCTTTTCGGGAAGTGTGATACTCGCCCGGCGAGCTGGCTCTTCAGTCTTAGGAGGAGCAACGCGTCTCTCTTTCTTTTCCTCTTGCTTAGGGGCGTCCTCTTCCTTGCTCATCTTCTCAAGCTCAATGGCTTTAAGCACGTCAAACTTCAACTTCTCCTTAATGGCATTGCACTTATTCATATCATTAAGAGGAAGCTCAACTGCATACTTCTTAATCAAGGAAAGAACTCCGTCCGGAGCAAAATCAAGAGCATCCAATAGTTGGTCAAGCGAACAGCTAGGAAGCCATTGTTTAACCTGTTCAGAGGTCATAAAATACTCCGGCTCAGGCTTTATATTCATGGCTGCTTCAGCTGCTTCTGCATTATCGATAAGAAGATATCGATTAAAGAGAGCCTTGCAACCATCGGTCTAACAAGCGGCTTCAATTTCGCCATAAGAAATCTTTTTGGTTTCTCCTGCCGCAAAAGTGCGCCAACGACCTTCTGTTTCGGGCACTGGATAAGCAACAGTATGAGAACTTCTGTTGGTTACCAAAAGAATAGTATCAGCATTCATAATTTAAAACTCCTTTTTCTCATTTAACGGTTTAAGGGGATAGGGGATGAACCCTATCCCCTTAAACATAAGACGATATATTTATCAGAACGTAGCGCTAAGCTGCGTATCCTCGTAAGAGCAAATGTTATTGGTCATAACAACACCAACGCCGACCTTCTGATAGACCTGCATGTCGCGGGACCAATCCTCATTCTCGCGCTCGCGCATATGCGCAGTGCCTTCGAAAGCGATCTTGACAGGCTTATCATTGTTGTTACCGGAAGGAATAATCCAAGCAAAGCCAGGATTAATAATCTTACGAGTGTTCATCTCGTCCTCGAAGGACTGAGGAAGAATAACAACAGGGGTGCCCTTGTAGTTAGCAAGATAGCCATTCTTCCAGCGCTCGTTACGGATTTCATCAGAAACCCAAGCGGTCTAAGGAAGCATCTTGGAAGCGAACTCACGAGTACAATAGATAACGGAGTTACCGTAGGCATCAGTAACAGCAATAAGATTATCCATAAGAGTCTCATTGAAGCCCGCGGTGCTTACGATATTAGCGGAAGGAAGCTGATTAATAGCTCCAATAAGAGCCTCAGCGATCTCACGATAGATCAGTTCGTCCATACCGTCCATAATGATCTGAATGACTTCGGCGAAGTCAGCGCGGCCATCAAAGAACTCCTCGAAACCGATCTGAGCAGCGCCGCCGATAGCGCTAGTCTTGACTTCATACTTGGTCTCACCAAGCTTGAAGACTTCATACACACCAGCAAGTCCAACACGGGTGATGAACTGCTTAGCACGAATACGGCCAACCTTACGGGTGAAGACCGCGGTCTCACCCTGCTTGAAGTTGCGGGTCTCAGCGAAACGGCCATAAGCGTTTTCAATACGCTGAGGAAGGATATCATTTACAGCCTCTTCAACGAGGGTAAAAACATCTTCCTTATTCTTGCGGTAAAGCTCATAAGTACCGCAGAGAGGCTCAAGCTCCTTACGAAGCGTCTCATTAATGGCATTGTAATTGAGGGTTTCGCCATTATAGCTGTAATTAGTGGAAGGAGTAGCCTGAGCAGCAGCCTTCATTAGGCTAACAATCTGTTTAAATTCCATTATATAGCACTCCTTTCCTATTACTGAATACGAATAATCTTAACGCCCGGCTGAAGATCAGGCATGTTATAAACACGAGCAACCTGCCAAATCATTCCAGTGGAGGCACTATTGTTAATCTTGAGATAACCGTCTGTATCAACAACGAGCTTATTGCCTTCAGCTAGAGTTTCGGTGATCTCGCCAGTGGTCTGATCGGTAGCAAGCTTAATGCAGTTAGTGGTGAAGATATCGCCAATATTAGTCTTGAGAACACGAGGAACCATAGTGGTACCAGTCTTCATCATACCATACTGAGCGGTACGGCCACCGGCAGCCATAGCAATTTCTACCATATTGTCGCCATTATCAGTATGACCATAGTGCTGATATGCAGAGTTGCCAGCAGCGTTATAAACGCGTGCCTCATAAGCGCTCTTCTTCATTGCGAAGTCAGCGTCAGTTTGATAGTCAAGATAAACCTTTACTTCGTTAAAAACAAGCATCCACTCGCCAGCGCCAGTGAAATTAACTTCCTTATTGGCGTAGTCATACTTAACGAACTGGCCATTCTCAAGAAGATCAATATCGCTCTTAGCAGGAAGCTGAGCATAGATCTGGCCAGTGCGGCGGGCGGAGAGATGGTTAGGCTCTACCTGGCCGTAACCATACTGAACATAGTTAGCTTTAGGACTTAGGCGTCCGGTTGCGAGACTCATGTTAGAACTCCTCCTTATTCTGGATACGTCTGACGGCCTTTACCCACTCTGGCGCGTCATCAGCATCTTCTGTATTATTTAAATTAAAAGTAGTGGGCTGAATTTCTTGCTCTTCAGAATTCTCTTCCTCAGAAGCAAAGTTGATTCCATTGCGGAAACAATAGACGGAAAGCTGAGCTTCGATTTCATCAAGGCTATATTTATCTATATTCTCGACGCAATCTTTCTTTGCTTCGTCGTCAAGCATATAGAACTTAGCGATCATGTCCTCTTTAGCCTTACGCTCGCCAGCCAGTTTGTACTCACGAAGTCCAGCAACCTCACCATCAAGCTCGGTTTTCTCAGCCTCGAGAGCAGCATACTTGTCCTTGAGTTCATTATACTGAGCCTCAAGAGCAGCATAATTATCAGTCAATTCTTGATATTTAGCACTATAATCATCTTCGTCTTCTTTCTTATCTTCCTTTTTATCTTCTTCCTTATCTTCTGCTTTTGTTTCCTTTTTATCTTCTTTTTTATCCTTATTCTCTTTATCAGAATTGTCCTCGGGAACTTTCTTGACGAATTCACCTTCAGCAGGAGCGCTCTCTACGTCAGAGGTTTCCTCTGCCGCGAAAGTCTCCGTTACAGGCTCTTCGCCTTCAACAGGAAGGATATTCTTGTTCTCTTCTTCCATGTCAGAGCCTCCTTTAGTTATAGCTTCTTTTAGTTCGTTTATCATGGAAAACATTGTGGTCTTGAACTCCTCAAACTCTGGTGAGTTCAAAGAGAAAGCTGCAATGGAAGCTCCCTCAAAACAAGGTTCAAAATGTTCTCCAAGCACGCATAACTTTTTAATTAATGCCTCATTATAAATAAAAATTCTATGACTCGAATTATCACTGTTTGCCCAATAACCTGAAGAACTTTCTCTGTCGAGTTCCATAGATTGGTTATTACCTTTAGTGATCATTCTTTTACTCTCTGGATAAGCACCAGTCCAAATATAGCCTTCGGTACAAAGGTATTCGTGCTTTACACCATTATCATTAAACCACTAAAACCAAACCTGCGCGTCTGTGGGGACAAAGCCATAGGGAAAAGTGGTATCAATAAACTTTACGTCCCCATCAGATAGATCTAGTTCCCTGTTGTGCTGTTCAAAGTCTTTTTCTTCTTTATTATAATATCCAACAATAGGAGAACCAGGTAGGTTACGTCCCATCTCAACGGCGACGTCCTTTGTAATAACTGTACTATTGCGGTTCGGCTATTGCCCAACCCAGCAGACTTTGATCTTAGCATGGCTGATAAATGGTGATATTTGAGTATTTTCAATAAATTCCATGGTGTTATTTACTGGAATACTTAAATTCATTTTATCACCCCTTAGCTCATAGCTTGTTTGTTCTTCAAGGTCTTATCTGACTTCTCTTGATCTTCCTTTTCTGGACGACCCGCTGAACCTTTAGAAGAACTCTACGCGGCATTGCCGCCACGTTCTCGCATTGCCTGCTGCTGACCAGCACTCAAAGTCGCACTAGACATAGGAGGAATCATACTATCAGCAAGATGTAGAACATCATTTTCAAAGTCGATAGTGGCGAGAATCATAGATTGAGACTGCCCAAGAGCAATCATTGGTAACATCTTACTAAAGCCGACCTAGACATTTTCTTTATACATCTTAGCGATTTCTTTATAATTAAACTAGGTGGTCTCTAGCATATTAAATACAAAGATGTAATGATTTTTTCTATTATATTTCTTTTGAACGATTTTATTAAATACATTCTCTAGCTGGAGCTTTAAATCACGCAGATTGGCTTCATCTACTAAAATAGAATTAGTAACAGCAAGGTTGCCGTCGGCATTAAAGAGGTTTTGAGAAACACCAGAGTTGTTATAAACAGTTCTTTCAACCTTCTCCAAATCGTCTGTTGTAGTGGTAGAATTTCTATCTCTCATGTCTGCCACTTGAACATCGGCAAACGTGGTTAAAACATCTACACCAACTGCGCGCTTTAGCATAGCCACAGCATTATTATGGATATCCTTGGCTTCATCAACGTCAAAGATAAGCTCGCTATTTTTATCTAATGGAAGCTTTTGAATAATAATTTTCAAGAGCTACTGCATTGTTTTCTTGCGATCAAGGTCCTACGCCATATCAAGATCGATAATAGAGGGGATAATCCCAACAAGAGGCGGGAAGCCGTCTTCACTCAATGTCACTCTAATTCCCACACCAGGCTCTAACGCATACCAATAACTCTTATCGCCAGGATAATCACCCTTTAATTTCCCCTATCTATAAAGCACATAAGCTTTCTAAATATCTTGAGGGAATATCTTTAATATCTTGGCTCTATAAAGCGGATTAGGAAAATAAGCATCAAAGAAACGAAGATTTAATTCCACTACTGGATCTATTCCAGAATAATAGCGACATCTACAGTAGTCTGCGGGAAGCCTCTAAAAGGCGCAAAAATCGCCGTAGTCGAGAGCTATTGCATAGAATACTCCAGATTTCATAATCTCAAGAGCAATCTATCCGCTAAGTCTCTTAACCTATGATTTATCTAAATACAGTAAAGCATCTGAAAACGCTTTTTCCAGCTTCTTAGAGTCTTCTGTCTTTTCTCTATAGGGCATTATGTACCAGTCATAACGATACATAAAAGCCATATAACGACATAAGCGATAGTATATTCCGCTAGATTGATAAAAGTAATTAGATATTTCGCGAAGAGTCTATTCATCGCGACGATACATAGCTTGTAGAACAAAGTCCTTGTCACCATAAGAGCTATTCACTCTCTTATATGAACCTAGACTGAGGATGGCATCATCCACCGTCCGCAAGCCAACTTTCATCTTGGCGAAGTCTACATCACTAAACTCTGCCCAATCGTTTTCCCTATTAGATAAAGCAACGCCATCCTGCAAGAGATTAAAGCCTTTAGCCTTGATATCAGCCTGTCGTTGTTTAATCAAACGGCTCAACCTCCTTAGGCAAGCCCAGCGCGGGTCATAATGTAATCGTAGGTAATCAATGCTTCTTCGGTGTAGGGGATCTCGACTAGCTTGATCCCCTTAAAAGCACAATATCTACGCTTCTATGTATCATTATATTGCTACTGATACAAACCGCGCATACCACCAAACTTAGAAACAGCTTGATAATGCTACTTGCCTTGATATTCAATTAAAAAATCAAGATTACCATCATCATCAAAGACAGCGAAATCAAACTTTAAAGGTCTGCCCGCAGGAGTTTTTAATTCTGGAAAAACATACTCTTCAATAAAGTTGACGTCATTCTTCTCTAATATTTCGTGTATTTTTATCTCTCCACGACTAGCTAACATATTTCTCACTCCTTGCCTTTGAATTCTATTAAATTTAAAAATAGTTTACGATATTTTATCATGTCTTGCCCCATTAATTCAAAAACATGAAGTCTCTAAAAGAGCGTTTACGCTTCTTCTTATTATCCTCTTCTTCACGGATATAGTAGATGCCATAGCATAGAGCAGAGAATTTATCCTTCTTAATATTCTTATTAGCTTGCTCAAGAATAATATTAACACCTTCATTTTTCTGTCGCAAGTTAAGAAGTTCTTCTTTTAAAATATCCGTAAGGGTAAAAGGCATCAAGTATTCCGCACGCTCTTCAGGGGTCATAGCTTGACCCTTCTTAGTGCCCATCAAGCGCGCCTTAGCATGGCGCTCCTCACACAAGAACTTTACCTTACCGCTATCAAGAGCAGACTAGACAGCAGAATAAGCTTCTGTATTGATAGGAGCATTAGCTTTTATAGTATAAATAGCATCATCTTCCGTATCATTCGTGCGGAATTGCTTATATTTCTACTCAGCATCTTGGTCGGTACCACCATACACGCCGAACGGAGGATAAATCTCTCCGTCGTCGTCCTGGTGGATAACCATAAAGTCCATAAGGCCTGATCCAAGACCGTTAGCATCAATTATGATGCGTTTGGCATTATACTTATAATATAGCTTCTTTATTCGTAGTGCCTACAAACCATAATGTTCTGCTTCATAGGCATAGATATTCACCAACGATTTTATTGACGCCCCTTGTGCTTGCGGCGTTACCTTAAATACGCAGATAACCGTCTAGCACTTGAAACGACCAACGTCGACGGATAGAATATAGTAAGCTTGTGCTGAAGACCTGCCGGAAGACTCGTACTCTGGCTGCTTCAAGATACGGTTGCGGTCAAACTTCTCACCATTAAAGAACGCATCCTCGACATTACCGGTCCAATGGCTGCAATATTCACGTTCAAAGCTAGCTTCATTGAACGTTGGGTCTCGCCGCAAGTCTTGCACGAACGTTTTTTGCAGAAGTCCCATCAAGATAGGCACACGATAAGTACCGCCCATGATAAAAGCTTTATCAGGCTCAGTAATCATCTATACCAACGTCTAAATTAATTTTTCATAACTAAACGTGCCTTTATAACCAGCTGTGGTAATATATATCTGACTCTGATTCAACACTTCATCTTCTTGTACTGTTCCATCCAAACATCGTCTTGAAACGTTCATTGTAGGCAACAGAACTTCTTGGAGTATCTGCTGGTCGATACCGACGCACTCTTCCAGCACTCCGCCGTGTTTACGGCGACCTCTGGTGCTTTCGCGCGCCGCAAGGTTCTCAAAATCACTGCCATTTTTAAAAATAAATCTACAGTGGTCTTTACCAACTTGTGTCTTTCCGCGTCGCCAATCTATCTCCCTCTTAAAAGCCGGTATTTTATTACAAATATCGTCGACCTTTTCTTGAAGGATTTGCGCAGCCTGCTCTTTTCCGCCAGCAGAAGAGAACAGATGTACGCCGGGGAATAAAATACAGCGAATCATCATAATAAGGACTGTTAAGAATGACTTAGAATACGCACGAGGATATACAGCGTACACGTATTTATATCTCATTGCTACTCGTAGAAAAACTCGCTGATAGAAGAATAGGTGGAAGGTTAAGTCTTTCTCTTTTTCTTTATCTCCACCCGTCTGCATAAAATCAATAAATAAATCGGGGTATTCTCGCCAAAAAGAAATATACTATACCAAAACAGGTTTTATTGCTTCAATGCGTTCTTCTGAAATACCAATTTTTTTTTCACTATGAGACGCTGTATCGAGTAAGGATTCAAGACTCATTATCCTCACCTTCCTCATCATCGCTCATAGCATCAATGAAATCAACAAAATCTTTATCTTCAAGTTCTTTCTTGTCATACTCAAAAAGATTATCTTCTTCTTGTTCCTCAAAATCTTCTGGATTACCTTGAGCTGCGGCGATAGCTTCTTTTTCACGCTCCATGCTTTTCACAGCATTCTCAATCAAGTTACCAAGACCAAGCTCCTCTGTGACAAGATCATGAGTATATTTCTGCATATCTTGAATGACACGATCAGCTTTATCCATTGGTTCATCGGTATGATATCGAGGAATAAACCCGTCCTTCTCACACATAGCAACCAGCTCACCAATGGAGTCAACCGCATCAGTTTTATCTTCCTTGATCTAAGCGGCCGTAAGCTTTGCGCTAGTCATCAAGTCTTTGTACACCTTAGAAGCTTTCTAGAATCCCTCAATATCTCCGGCGTCAATTAACTAATTAGCACGAAGCGAGGCTTTACAAATTAGTGTAAGTGTATCCTTTTGCCCAGCGCCCTGTATATCATAAGACCGCATATAATCATTATATAGTTGCTCTAATCTAACCCACTCTTCTTGACGATAGCCAGAACCCCACTTCATACGGAGATATATTTTATCATCATCCGAGAGCCCAAGATCTTCAATTTCAGGCTCTCCGGTGGTATCCCCGAATGTAGGCTGCTACGTAGCGGGCGCCGCAAGCCCCTACGGTTTCGGAGGAGTTCTATCTTTCGATAACTCTTCCTCAATTTCCTCACCGGTGTAACCCTACTTCTGCATTGCTTCTACTTTTCTTTGCACTGCCTTTTGTTGAAGTTCTTCACTATCTTTCCAATGGTATTTATTATACTATACCATTCGCATCTTTGCTAAATATCTTCCAATAATCGTAGTGCCAGTGAGTTTTTCTGGATCGGCGCCGTATTTTGCCAGACAATCGTCCCATACATCTTTTATATAAGGTACATCAATTTCTTCCAATATCCACAAAAATGTATCGGGATCCCAGCTGTCTACCATTAAAGTAGCGCATTTCTTACATATATTCATCTTGCCGTCTGGATACTTCTCTAAGTTCCTAGACGAATAAAATTCTTTAACATCCTTTGTTAATCCGCATTTTTCACAAAAGTGAGTAGCCATCAATTGCCCTCCTTTTCAATATTATGTTTACGGCTTCTACAACATTTACAGATGGAATACCAGCCATCCTTAGAGCCTCTATTTATTGAAAAGAAATCATTATGAGCTGGCTTAGTCTGCCCACATTTGGTACATTTTTTAAAGGGGAGCCCAAGACGCTTAAATTCGTGCGTGATAAAAGCTCGTTTAGCCTCTGCCGCGATCATTCTTGGGATTTTGTTTCTCCAAAGGCTAGAAATGTATTCTACACTATGCTTGATTCCAAACTCTACCTACAATGTTTCTTGAATATCAATATTCTACACCCCATCAATTTTACATTCTACCAATCGTTCATATAATGGGTGGTCTTTAAGAGCATTAGTGCAGATTGAATCAAAAGCTTGCATTAAATACCATGTATCGCCTTCAAAGCGATCATAGCTATCTTCCTTTAATCGCGAATAATTACATAATATAGCTGATACAATTTTTGGATCCATTAAAGATATACCGTCAATTACAACTTCATTATCTTCATTCAACCAGCTATTATCTTCTATAGGGATATACGAACCAGAGGAACGAGTAAGCTTTACTGGAATTACAGGTTTTCTATAAGCCTACTTTATAATATATTGGTCTTTTCGCATATCAATTAATGCCTTTTTCATAATAAAAGCATCTCTCCCAGAGGTGTGCTTGATAGCTGCGTCCCAGTCATCAATAGAGGAACGAAGCTACCCTAAATAGGGAACTTGCTCTAAATCATCTTTACTAATTGAAATTTTAGGTTGGAATATTACATTTTTGTTTTCGTTTATAAGATTATATATACCATCTTCGCCATTTTCTAACTAACAAACTAGCCCTTCAAAAGAGGTCTCGCGCTTTGTTACCGTAGCCATACGATTTTCTGTCAAGACCTTTTTCTCTTTCTTCTCTTGTTTCTCCATGCAGAGAATTAAATAATCAGCTAGAGCTTCCAAATAGTTAGGAGTTAGCTCAGAATTTTCTTCGACTATTTGTTCAACAAGAGCAAGACGCTCTGAGGGAGATTCAAGTGTATAATCAAGTTTAGGCACTTTCATCATCTCCTTACGGAATAATATTAACATTTTTCCAAACTTTTGTCAAATAATTGCAAAATGGAAAAATTTTTGGTATTATAATAATAGTAATAAGGAGGCATAACTATGTACGATGGTTTCTATTTTGATAGCTTCTATGACTTACCACCCAAGGCTCTTCCAAAAGATTGCGAATATTACTTTAATGTTTTATATCTCGCAGTAAGTGTTCCTCCTGGTACGTTTGGTAGTACTTGGGAGTTTACCGATATTAGTAGGATAAAAGACCCTAGACCCATTTGTGTATATTATTATGAAGACCCCGATGTAGACGACTGGGAGATAGAAGCTAATCCGCATGCAGTGGTAGAGATAAATACTAAAACTCGGGAAGTAGTATGGTACGACATGATAGATTTTGAAACTGAAAAACCTTGGTTAATAGAACCGATAGGCGAGGATTTCGACTATGAAGAATCCGATGAAGAAGAAGAATAAATAGGATATAAAGGAACTTGCGCGGCGACCGAGGTCTAAAACGCCACGTACCACGGATAAAGAGGCGCAACCGCAAGAGGATATTCTGGATAAAAGCCGCTATGATATAAGCGACGAAAGGGTGGAATGGAAAATTGATTAACGCAGAAGAAGCTAAAAAATTATATAAAGAACGGTTGCAGAAGGATAAAGAGGCACGACTTGCTTTAGTAGAAGAAAAATGTGCTTGCACGCTGCAACAGATAGAGCAGTGGATTATTTCAGCATGTAACGAGGGTAAAAATCAAATACGTGTCAACTCAGAAATAATTCCTTATGGTTATATGGTAGACCAGATAGGAGAATACCTACATGATAAATTGGGATACGATAGTGAAATAGAGTGGGATTTAGATGTGCCGACTATACTAATTGTTAAGTGGGCGGATTAAAAACTCTACACACTATATTTAAAAATTATAACAAACCACTTAACAACTTTTGTCCAAACGCATTTTTAAAGAAAGGAGACCGCATTGAACTCGGACGCTGCCGCAATATACGCCGCTATCTTATCTACCGCACCTATTGATTGTATTAAAATTAAAGATGCAGAACATACCTCTATTCATGATATTGTCTCTACACTTCGTCACTGGAGAGACTATACAGAAACGCTACAGCGTGATAATGACGCTTTACAAGAAATGGTGGATGCTTATGAAAAAGATTAATAAATTCGCAGGAGACTATGGAGTTTTCTCTAACTTCTATTACTCCCCAATTTGGGATGATGGAATCGAATACCCCACTGTAGAGCACTACTTCCAAGCTATGAAGACACTAGACCCTAACCAACGCCGAACGATTTCTATAGCCGCCACACCGGGCGCCGCAAAGAGAATGGGGAGGAGAGTAAAGCTAAGAGACGATTGGGAGCAAGTAAAGGAGCGCTACATGCTGTTTGCTCTACGTCAAAAGTTTTTAGATCCTACATTGAAAGAAAAATTGCTTGCGACTGGTGATACCTACCTGGAAGAGGGTAATAGCTGGGGCGATACATACTGGGGCGTTTGCAATGGAGTGGGGAAGAATAGACTGGGTTATCTCTTGATGCAGGTAAGGGAGGAATTAAATGCTAACCGATAAGATTGAATGGCACGACGCCCGCAAGGAACAACCTCCGATTGATGATTTTCTCTTACTAGCATATTATGATGATAGTGGAGACTATGTAGACTACTACGTTGGATATGGTTGGTATCTCAAGACTCACGATCTTTATATTATGGACGATATGGTAAATTATAATGTGATGTATTGGGCAGAGTTACCGAAGTTCCCTATCAATGGTAGAACGTACTGGGAAGTAGGAGGAGGATGTTGATGGAGAGTAGAATTGAATGGCATTCTGTTTGGAAGCAGTTGATAATTGCAAGGAAAGACCTTGGAATGAGTCCTGGAAAGCTGGCCGCGCAGGTTTCTCATGGAAGTATGGCGTTTTTAACGTCGATGATAAAGAAGCAAGCTACAAAGATGCCAGATGGTATGATATTCATGGGCGATAACGGAAAAGTGGTTGTGACCGGTGAAGATGAATACTACTGTTCAGTTTTATGGATTCCTAAAGGTATTTATGAAGGATGGATACAAGGGTCTTTTACCAAGGTAATATGCGAAGCAAAAAATAAGAGCCAACTTCTAAAGGCAGTAGAAATAGCAAAGGAGTTAGGACTAGAAGAAGGCAGAGACTACTTTTTAATAAAGGATAATTGCTTGACGGAACTGGAGCCGGAGGAAGTAGACGAGAGTGGAGTAGGGAGGACGTTAACTGTCGTGGGATTCCGTCCCTTACCTGCGGAGGTATGTGCGAAAATTTCGCGGAAATTTCAACTGTATAAATGAAAGGAAATAGAGCCTAAAATGGAGACTACAAAACTATGTCCTAAGTGTGGGGCATTAAGCTACTGGGATAGCTACTTTCAAGCCTATTGTTGCACAAGTAATAAGTGTGGGTATATGGAATATGTGAAGCAAGAGAGCCAACTTGATAGGATAGAGAGGAAGCTAGACTTAATTTATAAAAGGCTTCAACAAGAGAAAGAGGAAGAAGAAGGAAGGAACTTGCGGCCGTGAGGTTAGTAGTGACTAGGAGGCAGGTTGAAGGAGACCGTGTTTTGGATGAAGAGGGGATTTCAAGATTTTAGAGACCAGCCAACTTTCGTACACTAAAGTGAAAAAGAAAATCGCCCGAATACCTACCCCGGTACTAGGAGCGCTTTCACACGGTAAAGCGTCAAAACGTACTACCCACCCCGGAATCTGTAAGCTCTCGCTAACACCGACGCACGCCCTATTTAGCACGCTTTAGCACTCTAAAGAAATAAATTGCAAGCCTTTTCGCGCTCTCTCGCTTGCTATCTTCCCGATTTTCTCTCTTGTTTACATTGCACAATTCAAGTGAGAGAATCGGGTTATTATTTGTGTAAAATACCATCTTGCATTTGTCCGGACAATTTGCTATACTACAATCAGAAAGAGCAAGGAACACATCAATAGTAAGAAAGGAGAACACGCCATGTATAGAATTTATTATCATCCTCATTATGGCAATGGCTACACTGGCGAGGAGTGGATAGGCACAAACGACACACATGAAGCTTATATTAGAGGCACGATGATTATATCTGGTTGGGAGTATGAGCACATCTTCAAAGAAAAGGAAAAGGTTGAAACCAAAGGTTAAGGGCAACAAAAGAAAGGAGTACATACCATGAAAAGATATGACGCTGACGCCATCATCCATTATATCGCAGTAGCGAAAGAGCTTGCGGAGTCGCTCATTGGAGCTGTGTGCCTTGTCGCTGGCATCATTGGCGTGTGGTTCATAGGCTGTGCGCTTGCTTAATAAGGAAAGGAGAGAACGACTATGAAGACCAACATCAACTACATGAATCGTACGACTGGAGAACTCACCGACAGACACTATATTGCGATGGAGTGGTACAACGACGGCAATGAAGTCAGCCTCATCACCTATAGCGAAGTCGTCGGCGAATGGCTGGAGAGAGGGCGCTGGGAGCACTAAGCTCCCAGCATAAGGAAAGGAGATAGGGCAATGTACGACGATTATGAATATAGCGCATTTTGCGCATACAACGATTATATGGCAAACGACACAGAGCGCGATATCATGGAACGCGATGATAGCGGATTCTCTATCGGTGGCGTTGGGATGGGGAAGTTTACAGCGCCCTATCAGACAGATTATATCAGCGGCTATCACCACTTTGGCTAATAGACCGGGAGAAATCTCGGTCTATTCTTCTATCTATCCCAATAGACCGATAGGCTACACAGAAAAGAGTAAGTCAATTGCGGCCGGCGCGCACACGAGCGTTTTTAATACGTGCGCGCCGAATTCACGCTTTAAAGTGCTAAAGTAAATTTTTGTGCAACTTGCACAATAGCGCTTTAAAGTGTTAAAGTCCTAAATTGGCGAGTAACTTGTGAAGTTACTGCGCATTTTGCACAAAAACTTGTATAAATCTTTGTATATTTTACCTATTGCAATTCCGGGCAGAGCGTGCTATACTGTATACAGAAAGAGGGAAGGAAAACCCCACAAACCGGAAAGGAATTAAGACCATGACGATTTACAAGCTGACCGAGAACAAGGCTCTTCCCAAGTCCCTTTACTTCACCAGTAAGACCAAGCTTCTTTCCTATCTGCGCGCTATCAAGAACAAGGATTTTGTAGCGGTCTCCATCCCCAATCCCGACCGTCCCTGGGAGCCTCGCTCTTATGATGAAGAGTACCATAGTGACAAGATGCGTACTTTCCGCCGTGGTAAGTGGGACACCGATACCATCACTATTTACTTCGAGCGCAACGTCAACAATGGTCACTGCTGGGACGCCTACACCATAGAACGCATTGAGGTTATCTGACCGAATAGACCGAGGGAAAATCCCTCGGTTTTTTCTATATCATTTCACTTTCGCACTTTAAAGCGTGGCCGGGCCGCCTCCGAGCGTTTTTTGATATGGCGGCCCGCACTTTAGCGCACTGAAGTGCTACACTTTTATGCGCTAAATTGCGTCATTTCGCTTTAACGCACTAAAGTCCTAAAATAGCGCGGTAACTTTATAAGTTACTCGGCACTTTATCACACTAAAGCGCTAAACCTATTAAAATTTTTAATGACCCTTATTAAAAAGTCGCGCTTGCAAAATGCTTCCGGGTGTGCTACAATGACTATAGTAAATGAAGGAGGTAATCCCATGAAGATTATGCACGCCGAACCCGTGAGCAATAAAAATATCGGCATTGCCGCGCAGTTTGCGCTTGCCGCTCTTATGGGCGTTCCGCAGTCAAAGCACGATTCTGTCCCTTATGATAAAGGTTCTGATGTTTCTGTGAACGGCATGGAGATTTCCGTCAAGGCGTCCGGTTTTACGCTGATGTCCGGCTCTTTATGCGAGGGACGTGATACGTTCGATGGTATTTGGGACTTGTATGCCGAGAACGTCCATAGCAACACTTTCGCCTATGTTACCGCGGATTTCACCGTTTATATGATGAATCTCTCCGAGTTTGAGCGCTTTGTATATGCGTTTTGCCGCATAGAGCGCGAGTCCGAAAAGAACGGTGGCGCAATGAAAATCCGTTGCCGCAAGGAATCCGCCAAAATGCTGGCATGGCTCGCGGCGGAAGTTGCATAAGGGCTTGACAAATCAAGCCCTATATGGTACAATACAGACAACAAGAGAAAAGGAGATTAAAACCATGACTTGGCTTCATCTTATAACTATTATCGACGAGGAAATGGACAAGGAAAATATCAACCAGTTTGACGAGGTTACTTTTGACGAACTCGTACGCATTCTCAATATTGCGGCACAAAAATAAATCAACCGAGGGCTGAAAATGCCCTCGGTTTTCCTTTTCCTTTCGCCGGCCCGCGCTCGACCAATTTTTAATCGCGCGGGCCGAGTTTAGCGCTTTAAAGTGCTACAGTGATTTTTGTGCAAAATGACGAATCACGCTTTAAAGCATTAAAGTCCCCAAATTTGTGCAAAATGACGAAAAATTTTTTCGCCAAACCCCTTGACAACCGACCGGAAGTGTGCTATACTTAGGCTACAGTAAAGGAAAGGGGAACAACACCATGACTACCAACACCGCTCTGCTTCTCAACCTCATCGACCGCTACAACGCCCTTGCGTACACCCACGACTACATCTTCGGCTTCTTCTTCCACGGCAACGTCTATATGGCTTATGCCAACTCCTCCATGCTTCCTGCTATCCTCTGCGTGGACAAGGCTTCCCGCGGTCAGGGCATGGCTCTCCGCTTCTGCCCCAACAAGGATATCAAGGTCGCCCTTATGGCGGGTGCGGAGCTCCTTTGCTCCGAGGAGTACTTCGAGGATGTTAAGGACTCCTGCGGCTACAATAAGGGCGAGACCTTCGAGAAGCTCGTGACCGAGCGTTTCGGGCAGGTCTGGCATAAGGACAATGTCCCCTTCACTGAGGACGGGGATGTGACCGCGGACGGCATCGCCTATCAGGTCAAGTTTGAGCGCGCCACATTCACCAACGAGAAGATTCTCGCCAAGCTCGAGCGGGCATAAGCCCGCTCTTTTGGTTTCGCCCGGGCGACTGACCATTTGCACAAAAGGACCGAATCATTTTTGTGCAAAATACCATCTTGATTTTTTAACTTTTATTTGTTATTATTATAATAGAAAAAGGAAAGGGGATTCCAAGCCATGCGTGACTACTTCCAGCGCGTCCGCTCCCGCGGCAAGTTCTGTCGCTTCGACCTCACCAATAAGCACGTCCGCGCTATCGCTAAGCGCGAGCTTCGGAAGGCGGTGTAAGTATGAAGATTATCGATTGGGATGATAAAATCGCTTCCCTTGAAAATGTCCGTGACGTTGTCGCTCTCACAAGCTGTAAAGACGGCTACACCATCAGAATCAATTACATGGACAACAACTTTACATGTTTCCTCAACTTGTCGCTTACTGCCAAAAATGTGTTGATGAACGACATTAAGCGAATTCTTGAAAAAGCTTGACAAGCGCCCTCAAGTGTGCTATAATAAGACCATCAAGAGAAAAGGAGATTACAGCCATGATGACTTCGATTAAGACCAAGAACGGTAACGTCCCCATCAACATGACCCACGGTTTTGACTGCGTGGTTCGCGGTCAGATTGTTCAGAACTTCCGTTCCTATGAAGCCGCTCGTACCTATCAGCGGATTCATAACGCGCAGGCGGACGCTATCGCCAAAGACAACATTGGCAAGCCCAAGGACGAGCGCAAGTCTGTCCCCGCGTCCTGCTCTATCCTCTACTATACCGTCTGAAAAGACGCGTACAAGCCGCCCCTGTTTTCATGGGGCAGGGGCGGCTCTCCTTTCCCAAACTATCGGGGCAAGGGTTGGCTCACGCATGGCCGTGCGTGCTTGCTCCGTTTTGAATAACCGCCTTGTTGAGCTAGCCGCGACAAGGCGGCATTTTAACAAGAGAAGAAAGTGTTATGTAAACTTGCGGCCGGTCGCCCGCCCGGGCGGTTGGCAAGATGACTAGTTTTTCTAACCTCGCGTCCGCAAGTTTTTGGTTATTTTGACTATTGACTTTTCTCTCTTGTTGTAGTATTATTAAGATACAAAAAGAAAAGGAAGGTTGAGCCATGACTACTAAAACCGTTTACGTTGCTTTTGATGGCAAGCAGTTCAACACTGAGAATGAGTGTCGCGAGTACGAGAAAAGAGGTATGATTCCCAAAGGTGTCACCGTCTTCGATGCAGATTTTAAACGTACAGTAGACCCTTACAAGGCAATTTTCATCGTGGTAGACCACGAGCTAAAAGAAGATGAAAATGCTCTCTTCCTCAATTGGATTAACTCTGCTAGCGCAACAGACGAGCCTGAGGATGATTTTTTCGAGACGGGTGTTCATGCTTGGGATTATTACCGCGAAAGCTACATTCATTTTCCGTATGAAAAATTCGACATCTTCAGAAAGCTTTTTAACCTTGGAGAAAAAATAATTAGGGACTGCTAATTAGCAGTCCCTTTGACATTTAAAAAATTTTATTCTATAATAATAACAGAAAATTAAAGAAAGGAAAGCTGACGAGTGCGGATGCTGATTAGATTCCTCACTACCATGCTAAAGCGCGATTGCCTAAGGGCCCGGAGCTGCGATAAATGTCCGGTGCGCTAGTACTGCGGAAAACTTCCGAGTGAATGGTAACTAGAGGTCGGCCGTCGAACGGCCGTTTCCCGCGCGCTTAGGTCAGTAGAAATTTTAATCGACATGACACCGCTTGATGCAACACGCAAATTGGATACACTTGGAAGAATTGTTATTCCCAAAGACTTGCGCGAAGAATTTCACCTAATCCAGGGACGCCCCTACAAATTCTTCCTGCATGAGGAAGATGGACACCAGTACCTATGTATTCAATGCCCGGGCCCGAACAGTGACGAGCTGAACAAGGCACGCCAGATGTTGGAGGATGCTGGATACTTTGTCACAGCCGAGGACGAATTGTAACCCGGGCGTTCGTCAAAATAGACAACTCAAATCCTTGAATTTTGTGCACCTTGCCTATTGCAATCCTACAGGCAAGGTGTTATACTATAATTGTTCCGAGGGAATGAAACCAGAAGAGGTTGAGCGAGCTTGGGCTTGGTTCAGATGGTGCGCAACATCGGCAACAGTCCCAACCGCCAATCAGCAAAACTATGGGGCGCCTTCTCCTTGGATTACAACTGAATAAAGGGCAGGTACGCCGTAGCTACCCACTGCTCGCAAAGGTAGCCGTCACCGCTGACGCGAGTATTGTGTAAAGTGTGGCGGTCGAAGCCGAGGGTCGCTCCCTCGGCTTTCGGTATTTCTACGGTTAGTCTAGGCTAACCGCCCGGGCGCCGCAATTTTTGTGCAACTTGACTATTGACTTCTGTCTTTTATTATGGTATTATAAGAGTACAAAAAGAAAGGAGATAACACTATGAAAGCACTTGGTATTGTGCGCCGCATCGACGACCTCGGGCGTATCGTAATCCCCAAAGAAATCCGCCGCAACCTCCACATTAACGAGGGCGACTCAATGGAGTTTTTCGTGCAGGACGGCGACCTCGTTCTTCACCCGCTGGAAGCGGTTGTCCTGTCGCACAAACTGCGCGACCTCGCGGACGAGTTTGATTACAATTCGCTCTACGCTATCGCAAGCAAACTGCGTGTAATGGCAAGAGAGATGGAGGAGGAGCGCGAGTAAAGGGGAAGCCCTTTACTTCGCCCGGGCGCCCGTCAAAATAGCCAAACAAGAGGAAGAAAGATTGTGCAAATTACCAAATTGACAATTTTAATTAAAGATGTTATTATAAGAGTACAAAAGGAAAGGAGATACAGACCATGAACTACAGAACAATTAACCTTGACATGGACGGTACGATTGCCAATCTCTACGCGGTGGACAACTGGCTTCCCAAACTCCGTGCCTACGATGCCGCGCCGTATGCCGAAGCTGTCCCAATGGTGAGAATGTCCACGCTTGCGCGGTATCTAAACAAAGCGCGGCGCATGGGCTACACTGTCAACATCATTTCGTGGCTGTCCAAAGAACCGAATCCCACGTTTGATGAAGCGGTCACACAGGCGAAAATCGACTGGCTCAAAAAGCATCTTCCCTCGGTCGATTTCGACAACATCTTCATCGTCCCCTATGGCACGCCGAAAGCCTCCCTTGCAAGCGGGATTCTGTTTGACGATGAAAAGCCCAACAGACAGAGCTGGGCGGCAGAAAATGACGCAAACATGGCGTTTGATGCTGATAAACTGCTTGAGATTCTGCGGAATCTGCTGTAAACAAGAGGAAAGGAAATAGACCTAGGGAACGTGCGGCGACCCTAGGTCTCTCGCCCGGGCGACCTTGGTTAAAGTAACTAAAAGGCGTGCGGCCGCACGTATCAAATTTGTGCAAAATACCATCTTGCAATTCTGCGAAAATCTGCTATAATAATAATTGTCAAGAGGGAGTGAGACCCCGTGGGCTGGGCTAATGGTATGTAATGTCCCACAGTTGTAGTCCGAGGCGCCAGGATGAAAAAAAAGACCAAAATTCCCTCTTGACAATCCTCGCGACCTATGTTATAATAGGTACATAAAGACAAGGCTAGTCTAAAAAACCAGAAAGGATTTGATTATGGCTACTACTGATTCCAAGACCCCGCGCATCACTAAGGCTCAGCGTTTCGCTGACATTAAGGCTCTGCTGACTGGCGATACCGTCACCAACGGCACGACTGTCGATGAAGCTCTGTCGGTTCTCGACCATGAGATTGAGCTTCTCTCCCGCAAGAACACTTCGGTCGATAAGCGCAAGGCTGAGGCTGATGCCCAGAATGCCGCGTTCAAGGCTTCGATCGTTGACTTTCTTGCGGGCGTCGATGGCGATGGCATGACCTGTACGGATATCGGCAAGTCTATCCCCGCGCTGGCTGACTTCAACACCAGCAAGATGTCCTCCCTCTGCAACGCCCTCGTCAAGGACGGCGCACTCGTCAAGGCTACGGTCAAGGGCAAGACCCTGTTCCGCCTTGCGTGACCCGCGGGGCGCGGTAGAAATGCCGCGCCCCTTGCCTTTGTCGGCGTGTTAGCTAAGGCTAACCGCCCGGGCGCCCGCAAATTTGTGCAAAATGCCAACTTGACACGGCTGTGATGATGTGGTATCATTAAGATACAAAAGGAAAGGAGATACGAACATGGACGAGGAAATGATTCAGCTGCTGCGCAAAATCTGTCGTGCACGGTATGAGTATTACGATAAAAAGGCAAAAGAACTCAAGGAAGATAACCCCGTTCAGCGCATGATGTATCTGACCTCTGCCTGCGACTACGAAACGATGGAGCTGATGCTCTACTACGCAGAGAGGGGCAAATACGAGGCACTCAAAGAATTCGACTATTTCTAACTGCGGGCGCGGGTAACTCCCCGCGTTTCGCCCGGGCGTCTGGCAAAATGCACAAAGCGGCCGCCGCAAGTTTGGCTATTTTAACTATTGACTTCTTACTGTTGTTGGATTATAATTAGAGTACAAAAAGAAAAGGAGATTCAAGCCATGAAATTTGAGCCTAAAATCAGCGGCACTAGCGTTACGGACTACGGCAAAATCAAAGTCTTTCCCCATCTGCTTGACCAGATTGTGACCCTGTTTGACATTAACAAACTGACGAATCAGCGCGCCGTGCAGTTTATTCTCGATGCTTACAATATGGTACCGCTTAACGCAGACCATGCCGAGGGGTGCAACTGGGGCGCGATTATGTCCTATGACGACATTCTCAAAGTGTCGATTTTGGAAAATCACCCTGACCTCGAAGCGGAGCTTCAGGATTATTTCGGGGTTAACTGGCTGAAACAGTACATCCGATTCAACCATTAAAGAAAGGGGGAATATAAAATGGTGACCAAGCAGGTTCGATTCCGCGATAAAGCTAACGACCAGACCCTCGGAGGTATCCTCATTCAGAGCGGCGTGGTGGACTACATCATCTGCGGCTGTTGCGGCGGGGTGATTGAAACTGATGACCCCGACATTGAGATTGAGGAAATTTATCGTAACTGGAGCGACATTAGCGAGTGCATCATCGGCGAGGAGGACTGACGCCCTTTCGCCCGGGCGGCCGGCATTTTGCACAAAGAGCGCCCGCAATCTTTGTGCAAAATGCCATCTTGCTTTTCTTCTCTTGTTGTGGTAAGATTAAATTAACAAATGAGAGGAGCAATAACCTATGTATGCAATAATGCTTGATACTGAAACTACGAACGACCTTGAGTCGCCCATGATGTACGATTGC